>Ga0233439_10000053_pt1 | contig 175169 bp, 165 predicted proteins | sample SI_123_September_6_FD_182713 | JGI IMG/M metagenome (GOLD analysis project Ga0233439, IMG submission 182713) | Seawater microbial communities from Saanich Inlet, British Columbia, Canada - SI_123_September2016_100_MG | ecosystem: Environmental > Aquatic > Marine > Inlet | place: Canada...
TGAGGTCTTTGGCTGATCTGGGCTCTGAGGGGATCACGATCAATGTGTTTGGTGGTGGAACGTTTGCTGATGTGTTTGTGGCTGAGGGCATCTGGTCTGCTGACCAGGTTGATCCTTCCTATGACGGTTCGCCTGCCCGGTTTGTTTCTGATCAGACGATTGCCCAGCAGGGGTTTGCTTCTGCTGAGCCGTATCAGTACGAGCATGTGATTGAGGAGTACGGCAAGGCTGTGGCCTTCGAGTTGCTTCACGATGCCGGTTTCCAGGTGTATTCCCAGACTGTTGGTATCCGTCCCGATGACCTTGAGTCGTTGCGTGGCTGTCTGGAGTTGATTGTTCCTGTGATTCAGCAGTCTGTTGTGGACTATGACGCTGCTCCTGAGCGGGCCAACGCGATGATTGTTGATGCTGTAACCCAGTTTGAGGATTTCTGGGTGTATGACATGGATCTGGCAGCGTTCTCGGTTCAGGCTCAAAGAGATCTGGGTCTGGTCGGTAACGGACCTGACGGCATTGTCGGCAACATGGACGAGGCTCGTGTCCAGACTGTGATCGACAAGATCGCTGCTGCGGGCATGGACTTCGAAGCCGGGTTGTCTGTTGGTGACATCGTGACCAACGAGTTCATCGACACATCAATCAGCTTCCCCGAATACGGTCCCAACTACATGGCCTTCGACGCCAATGGCGATGGTGTCATCACCATCGGCGTGGCTGCTGCAGGGCCTGCTGATGACGGCTCCTACTACCAGGCGGTAGTTGATGCCGCTATCAGGTTGTCTGCCGAGAACGGCTTCGAGGATCCGATCGTGGTCGACAAGATCGAGGCGGCGAACGCCGCCACGGAGTTGTCGAACCTGGCTGAGCAGGGTGTCGACATCATCATCGTGGGAGCGAGCGAGATCGCCGAGCCGCTTCCGGACCTGACCGAGCAGTACTCCGACATCTTCTGGTACTGCAACTGTGGTGCAGGGTTCGAGTCCCTCCCGGGTCTGGCCCAGAGCCTCGATGACAGCTCCGAGATCAGCTACTCAGCCGGGTACGCGTCGGGCCTCCTGCTCCAGGAGCGGGGATCAGCGGTCGCCTACTTCATCGGCTGCTGTGACCTGAACTTCGAGATGGAGGCACTGGCGGGCTTCGAGATGGGTCTTGCGGCGGTTGACCCGTCGTTCACCGTGACCTACGTACCGACAGGTGGCTACCCGTACGACTTCGACAACGTGCCCAACGCCACCGAGGCATTCAACACGGCTCTCGGCGAGGGCGTCGGTGTTGTCTACCCGTACCTGGGTGGCGCACACGAGGCGATAGTCCAGTTGGCCAACGAGAACGGTGTGGCGACACTCAGCGCCGGTCCGTCCGATGTGTGCACCCGTGAGGGTGACCTGACATGGGACATCGCCGTGAGGTTCGACGGTGGCGACTACGTGGCCGCGATCTTCCCGCAGATCTTCAGCGGGGCTGTGACCGAGGGTCAGACCAAGGTGTTCAGGGTGGGCGTTGACCCCGAACCGGGAGCGGTCATCTGCAACGCCACCGCTGACCAGCAGGCCGCAATGGATGCCGTCTATGCAGAGATCGCCGACGGCGCCTTCGCAGCAGAGTTCGGTGCGATCAAGGCTGAGGCTTACGGCTACTGAACGAATTGAGCGAGGCTGACAACGGCCTCTTGGGTGGGGGTCCTGTTGCGTCAGGGCCCCCACCGGCCGTTTGCACACGCCTGTTGAGCAAGCGCTTCGGGGCGGTTGCCGCGTGCGACGCGGTTGACATAGAGATCCACAGGGGTGAGATACACGGGATCCTGGGGGAAAACGGGGCGGGCAAGTCCACCCTGATGAAGATGCTGATCGGCCTGGTCGTGCCCGACTCGGGTTCGATCCTCGTCGACGGTGCATCCGTGAGGATCACCGACCCCGTGGCAGCTGCATCCCTTGGAATCGGGATGGTGCACCAGCACTTCAGCCTGGTCGAAGCGCTCACCGTCTGGGAAAACGTGGCATTGGGTGACACCGGTCGGCTGAGTCGGTCCGGTGTCAGGGATGCCGTCGGCGATCTGAGTGATCGCTACGGGCTCAGGATTGACCCGGATGCGTTGGTTGCCGACCTCCCGGTCGGGCTCCGCCAGCGGGTCGAGATCCTGAAATGCCTGCGGCGCGAACCCGAGATCCTGATCTTCGACGAGCCGACCTCGGTTCTCACGCCGGAGGAGTCAGACGACCTGTTTCGCTCCCTGCGTGGCGTCGTCGAACAGGAGGGCCGATCGGTTGCGCTCGTCAGCCACAAACTGACCGAGATGCTTGACGTCACCGACCGGGTCACCATCATGAGGAACGGCTCGGTCGTTGAGCGATTCGTTACTACCGAGGTGGATGCGGGCATGCTGGCCACGGCGATGGTCGGGCGTGATGTTCGACTTCGGAGCGCACAGGAGATGTCCCAATCCGATACCCGTGAACGGGTAGTGGCTGATGGCGGCGGGTCCCTCCCTGTTCTGGAGTTCCGCAATGTCGAGGTCAGGGAATCTGGTGGATCGCTGGAACTGGACGATCTCACCTTCAGCCTGGGCACAGGCGAGATCCTGGGCATGGCGGGGGTGGAGGGAAACGGACAGAGGGTCATTGCCGACCTGCTCTCGGGCCTACGAAACAGGTCAGGCGGGGAGATTCTGGTCAACGGGTCTGTGGTGGATGTGAGCCAACCGGGAAGCGCCATGGATGCGGGCATAGCGGTAATCCCAGAGGACCGGCACGACTCGGGAATCGTGCTGGAGATGACGGTCGCCGAGAATCTCATGCTGTCTGATCCGTCCGGAATGTCATCTCACGGTGTCATCGACGGGCTCCGACGGGAGAAAATGGCCGCTGACCTGATCGAGCGCTTCGCCATAATGTGCACCGGACCGGATGCGCCGATGTGGACCCTCTCCGGTGGGAACCAGCAACGGGTGGTGCTGGCACGTGAGATAGCCGCCGAGCCGACAGTGCTGGTGGCAGCACAGCCCACGAGGGGTCTCGATGTTGGAGCGATTGAGTACATGACCGACCAGTTGAGGCAGGCGGCCGGATCCGGCGTCGGCATTCTGCTCATTTCCAGTGAACTGGACGAGATACTGGAACTGGCTGACCGGATCCTCGTCATCTACCGGGGCCAGGTGACGGGGGAGATGACCCGTTCCGAGGCGACCCGGGAGAAAATCGGTCGTCTCATGGGTGGTGACATCCTGTGAGCACCCGGACCACCAGCAATGCCAGGAGTCGGTTGGTCGAGGTAGTGGCCCTGTATCTGGGTTGTGGCCTGGCCGCCCTCGTCATCTCAGGCATCATCGTTGAAGCGGTCGGAGCCGACTGGTCCACCGTTGGTGGGGCGCTCCTCGACGGCAGCGTCCGCAAGCCGGGGCGATGGGGTGGCACGATCGGCGTCACGGTGCCGTTGGCGATGGTCGCGATCGGAACGATTGTCAGCACCAAGGTCGGCCTGGTGAACATCGGCCAGGAGGGGCAACTGCTGGTGGGGGCCGCACTCGCCACGTTCGCCAGCACCCGAGTTCCCGGACCGGGACCTGTTGTTCTCGTCATCATCCTGCTTGCCGGTGTCGCGGGTGGTGCCATATGGTCCGGCCTAGCGGGTGGCTTGCGTTACTGGCGCAAGGTCCCCGAGGTGTTGACGACACTTCTCCTGGTCTCGGTGGCGTCAAATCTCGTCGGCTATGGCCTCAAGAAGCCGTGGTTGCTCCTTGACGCGGAGGCCAAGCGGGGGAACCGGAACCTGGTCAGCGAGCAACTGCCACCTGATACCCGCATGCCCAGGATCACCCTGTTCGGCAACGAGTTCACCATTAGCGCCTTCTTGGCAATCGCCGTGATTCTCCTCGTCGGGTGGATGTTGAGTCGGACCCTGTGGGGCTACCGGTTGACGGTCGTGGGGCACAACCGGCGGGTCGCCAGGAGGTTCGGGATTAGCGAATCGGTTCAGGGAATGGTCGCCATGCTGGCATCGGGTGGGTTCGCCGGCCTAGCTGGAGCCCTCATGCTGACCGGTGGCGACTTTGCCAACTACCGGTTGGTCTCGGGGTTCTCGGTGAGCATCGGTTGGGTGGGCCTCCTGGTGGCGCTCGTGGCCAACAACCGTGCGCTGGCCGTGATCCCGGTGGCCTTCGTATTCGCCAGCCTGCGGACCGGGTCGGGTTTCCTGGCCTCGACCGGTATCGAACGCCGTGTCACCGACGTCGTCCAGGGCCTCATCGTCCTGGCCCTCCTGCTCCCCCCTGCGATCATGTTCATCCGGGAACGTCGCCGTGCTCTGGCGGCAGCAGGGAGCAGGGTCTGATGGGAGGCCTCCTCTCCGCCGTCTGGGACGTTGGAACGACCGAAACCGCCTACACGGCGGCAGCCAGGTTCGCTGTCGTGCTGGCGTTTGCCGCTACCGGTGAATGGGTGGCCGAACGGGCCGGAACCCTGAACATCTCGGTGGAGGCGATGATCCTGGCCGGGGCGTTCGCCGCCGCCATGGGTTACCACACAACCGGTTCGGTTGCGGTGGGCCTCCTCGCCGGAACGGTTGCAGGTGCCGCGGTGGCATCTGTACAGGCCGAGATGAGCCACCGCCTGACTGCGGACCAGTTTGTCGTTGGTCTGACCCTCAACATCCTGGTTCTCGGCATCGTCGGCTTCCTGGGCTCGGAGTGGGACCCGTCCACCCGGACGGCATCCGTGGTCGAGGTGCCTGTGCTGGCTGATATCCCGCTCGTTGGTCCCGCCCTCTTCGGACAGCCCTGGCCCTTCTACCTCATATACCTCGTCGTCCCGGTGTTCGCCTGGCTGGTGCACCGGACTCGCTGGGGCCTGGAGATCCGTTCCGTGGGTGAGAACCCGCAGGCGGCTGACGTGAGTGGAATCGACGTGAACCGTCGCCGTCGTCAGGCGATCTACCTTGGTGGCCTCAGCGCAGGCCTCGGCGGTGGCTACCTGCTGTTGGGCCAGGTCGGAAGGTTTGATCCCGGCATCGTCGCCGGTCGTGGATTCATAGCCCTCGTGGCCGTCATCTTCGGTGGTTGGACCCTGCGTGGCGCCATTCTTGGATGCCTCCTGTTTGGTTCCGTCCTGTCGTTCCGGCTCACCCTGCCGGGCCTTGGCTACGAGTTGAACAACGAGATGCTGTCGTCCCTTCCCGCACTCGTGACGATCGTGGCGATGGCCCTTTTCGCACACGCTGTACGCCAGCCCGAGGCCCTGGCACGGCCGTTCATCCGGGGTCTCAAGTGAATATCTGCTCACCGATGTCGAGGAGTGCATACCGATGAAGGCCATGTACTACGAGGAGCCCGGGGGGACAGAGGTGTTTCGCTACGACGACGTGCCAGATCCGGTCCCGGGCCCGGGAGACGTCGTGGTGGACGTTGTCGCCACCGCCCTGAACCGGCTCGACGTGCTCCAGAGGAACGGCTGGTTCCAGATGCCGGGGTTCACCTACCCCCACATCGCCGGAATGGACCTGGCAGGGGTTGTGACCGAGGTCGGTTCCGAGGTGACGGGCGTCGGTGTGGGCGACAGGGTCGTCGTGGATCCGTCGTTGGCAGGTGTGGCCGACAACTCCAGGCTGTCCGGCATGGGCGACCTCCACGGAGAGTTGGGGGTGATCGGAGCGACCGTGGACGGCGGCTACGCCGAGAGGTGCCTCGTGCCGGCGTCCCACACCCATCAGGTGCCTGAGTCCGTGTCTCTCGAGGATGCCGCCACGTTCCCGACCTGTTTCCTGACGGCCTCGCACGCCCTCTTCAAGGTTGGCAATCTGGCGCCGGGCGAGACCGTGATGATCCATGCCGCCGGCTCTGGGATCGGCGTTGCGGCAATCCAGCTGGCTGTCCACGCCGGCGCAACCGTTCTGGCCACCGCCGGCAGTGACCACAAGTGCCAGCGGGCAGTCGGTCTGGGTGCATCACACGTGCTCAACAACAGGACCGGAGATGTTGCGGGGTGGGCCAGGGAGGTGACGGGAGGTGCCGGTGTCGACATGGTCTTCGACTGCGTGGGTACCGCCCTGTTCGGTGCGTCTCTCTATTCCATTGGCGTCGGTGGGCGCCTGGTCAACTGTGGGAACGCCTCGGGGGACGAGGCGACGATTCCCTCGCTCGGCTACGTATTCCACTCGGGGATCTCAATCCACGGGTCCGACCCCTACCGTCCAGAAGAGTTCGGACCGGCCTGGGAGAACTTCTGCTCGGGCGGGTACCAGGTTGAGGTCGACTCGGTCAACCACCTGTCCGAGGCGGGCGCTGCTCAGGACAAGATGCTCTCAGGGGACTTCTTCGGCAAGATCCTGTTGACCCCTTAGGTGGTCATGGCCGACGCTCCGTACCCCGAACTGAAGAAGACCCACACCATGGCCCATAAGGGCCGTCCGTGGACCGACTACAAGCCGCCACCTGCAGCTCCTGTCTGGGGTGTGATTCAGGGCCTCGGCTCCTATCACCTCCTGCTGGCCGCCCTGGAACTCGACGTGTTCGACACCCTGGAGCGGATGGGGCCGACGACCGTCGGGCCTGTGGCAACCGAACTGGGCTTATCCGAACCCCATCTTCAGGCACTTCTGGATTCGCTGGTTGCTCTCGGGCTGTTGGAGCAGTGCCGCAAGGTGTACGGCCTCAACGACACCGCCGAGCGGTACCTGACGAGCAGTGGCGAGGCGTCGATGGTGGGTCTGATACCGGTGGCCCCCGGTCCCCACGACAATTGGGAACGGCTTGCCGACACGGTTCGCCACGGGCGACCGGCGACCCCGATCGACGACGATCCGGCGGCGTTCTACGTGCCGCTCGTGGAGGGCACGTTCACCACCATGTTGCGGGCGGCGTCTCGTGCCGACACCCTCGTCAGGTACTCGAGCCTTGCAGCGCCCAAGGTCCTCGACCTGGGTGCTGGAGGTGCACCCTGGAGCATTGCCGTTCTGAAGGCCTGCCCCGACGCAACTGCGGTGGTGAACGACCTGCCGGGGGTGTTGGGGGTGGCAGAGCGGATGACGAAGGAGAACGGCGTATCGGATCGGTGCGAGTTTCTCCCGGGCGACTTCCACGAGGCGGAGTTCGACGAGGGCACCTTTGACCTTGTAGTCCTCGGACATGTGTGCAGGACCGAGGGCGAGGTCGGCGCCCGGCACCTCGTCGAACGCGCCTACTCGGCTCTCAGGCCAGGTGGCCGGGTGTTGGTCGCTGACTACTTCGTGGACCCTGAGCGCAAGTTCAACCCACACGCTGTTCTGATGGGCATGACCATGATGGCGAGCACCGTGAACGGGTTCCCGCTCACCGGTGAACAGATGGTCAGATGGCTGGGCGAGGTCGGCTTCGAGGCCGTGCGTCTGATCGAACCGATCGGCTTCCAGTTCACCTACGTGGCCACAAGGGCCCGCTAACAGGCGTTCGACTACGGAGGATCAAATGGCCGAGAACATCGACACCCTCATACTCGGGGGCCACGTTGTCACCATGAACTCAACCCGCGACGTGATCCGGGACGGGGCGGTGGCACTCAGGGGAAACAGGATCGTCGACGTCGGCAGGGCCGTCGATCTGGGGGAGAGATACCTGGCAGCCGAAACCGTCGGTGGTGGCAGGTTCGTCGTAACCCCGGGAATGGTCAACGCTCATATCCACGTGACCGGAGAGCCCTTGACGAAGGGGTACGTGCCAGACGACACGCCCTTTGTGGAAAACGTTTTCGAGTGGTTGTGTCCTCTCTACTCGGTTCACACGGCTGCCGAGGAGAGGCTGTCAGCGCAGCTCGCTGCAGTTGAGATGCTCAGGTCCGGCACGACCACGTTCCTTGAGGCAGGAACGATCCGCTTCCTGGACGAGGTCTTCGACGGGTTAGCCGAGGTCGGTATCAGAGGGCGCCTGGGTCGATGGGTGTGGGACCTCCCGCCAGAACCGGATGTCTACAGACAAGACACCGACGAGGCCATCGGGTTCCTCCAGCACCAGTTGGAGAACCACCGGTCGGAAGCTGATGGGCGTCTGGGCGCGTGGTCGATTCTCGTTGGTCACACGACCTGTTCGGATCCGCTGTGGCGTGCTGCGCGTGAACTGGCCACCGAGCACGGCACCGGGATGAGCTTCCACATGTCGCCGGCACAACTGGACCCTGACGGCTTCGTAGCCGAGTTCGGCCAACGTCCCATGGTGCACCTGGATGAACTGGGTGTCCTGGACGACGATGTCGTCATAACCCACTGTGTGCAGGTGGATGACCGGGAGCTGGAGGTCATGGCCCGGACCGGTGTGCACGTGGCCCACTGTCCGACGACGGCCCTGAAGGTGAGCTACGGGATCACCAGAGTGGGCAAGTTCCCTGAGATGGTCATGGCGGGCATCAACGTGGCCATCGGCACCGATGGGAACAACGCTTCCAACTACTCGGACCTGATGCGTGCGACATATCTGGTTGCAGGGCTCTTCAAGGACGCCAGACAGGACCCGCAGATGTTTCCCGCCGAGGTCGCCTACGAGATGGCAACCCTGGGCGGAGCGAAGGCACTTGGGATGGTTGAGGAGATCGGGTCGCTGGAGGCCGGAAAGCTGGCCGACGTGGTGATGCACGACACGGACAGGCCGGAGTGGAGGCCGCTCCACAATGTCATGAACCAGCTGGTCTGGTCTGCTGACGGTCGGGGTGTCCACACTGTCTTTGTGGACGGTCGCAGGGTGGTTGATGATGGGAGGATTACCGCCTTTGATGAAGAGCGCTTCTATGCGGAGTGCCAGACAGCAGGCGAGGCTGTGGTCGCGCGGTCAGGTCTGCCGGATCGGGCCAAGTTCCCAGTCATCTGACCGGCCAGCGGGGAGTTGGCGCCAGGCCGGCCTGTTCCAGGAGCCGGCGTTGTGACTCTGCCGCTGCGGCCACCAGATCGGCGTGGTCGACCATCGTGCTCCTGCGGTCCAGGACCACCGGAACTCCGTTGACGACCACGTCCCTGATGGAGCGGCCGTCGCCGGTCCAGAGCAGTTGCATTGCGGGATCGATCGAGTTCGGGGTGGAGCCGACGCCGCTCAGGTCGTGGACCACCAGATCGGCGGCCTTGCCAACCTCAACTGAACCGATCCGGTCGCCCATCCCGATTGCCTCGGCACCGCCGACCGTCAACAACTCGAGGGCGGCATGGGCGCCAAATGACATGTGATCGTCGGACATGTCCCGTGCCAGACCTGCAGCAAGTGCCGCCACCCGGAGGGCATCTATGGCATCTCCGGCATTCTCGGTGTCGCAGCCGAGCGCCAGGCGTCCTCCCCGCTCCAGGAACTCGATGTGTCGGCCTGAGGAACTGACGCCCTGTCCGAGCCGCAGGTAGGCCCATGGGCAGTAGGAGACCGCCGTACCAGTCTCTATGAGAAGGGTGAGTTCATCGTCGGTGAGGTGGACGGCGTGTGCAATCAGGGTCCGGGGGCCGAGTACCCCCAGGTCTGCCAGGTGCATGATCGGCCGTTTGCCGGACCGCTCGGCGAACGCCACACCGTCATCGGAGGACGGGGACATGTGGAAGGTCAGCCCGGTGCCCGCATCGCGTGCCAGTGCAGCCGCCTCTGTGAACAGGTTGTCAGACGCCAGGTCGTGTCCTACAAGCGTTACCCAGCCCTCCACCAGCCCTCCGGCGGGATGGGCCTCGACGACCTTCCGCTGGGCTTCCATGACCTTGGTCGTCGGGGCGGTGAAGGGGCCGTCACCGGTGTCCCAACCCCAGGTTCCGATGCAGCCACGGACCCCGACGCGTTCGAACGCCGAGGCGACCCGGTCAGGATGGGCGACGGTTCCAGCCTCGACCGTAGTGGTTATGCCGTTCCCGACTGCCTCCAGAAGCGACAACGTAGCCGAGAGTTCGTCGTCATCCCCGGTGTGTGCGGCGTGGACGGGAACCACCCAGTCGTAGATCGCCTCCTGTGAAGGGACGTCATCTGGAATGCAGGAACGGATCAGGCGGTCGCCGGTCAGGTGCTGGTGCGCGTTGATGAAGCCCGGGGTGATGATGCAGCTGTCTCCTCCCAGGAGGCGGGCGTCAGGGTGCTCTGCAAGCAGGTCGGACCTCTTGCCGACCTGTTGGATCAGGCCGTCGGCCACAGCCACCGCGCCGTCGCTCCAGATGGTCCGGTCAGGGTCCATTGTGAGCAGTGTTCCAGCAACGATCAGATCTGTCATCGGGCCTCCGGTGGGTTGGGACACTAGTGAGACTTGGCGGTAATCTGCGTCCATGACCAAGCCAGACCTGATGTCTTCGACAGCCCTCCGTTCGCACTGGCATGTGGTTGCCGGTTCCGACGACGTGTCTCCCGGTCCCTGCGCTGTGCGCCTCCTGGGCGACGACTACGTGCTCTGGCGCGACCCGGGCGGTTCTCTGGTGGCCGCCCCTGACCGGTGCCCACACAGGGAGGCACCCCTGTCGGAAGGCAAGGTTACGGATGGCTGCCTGACATGTCCCTACCACGGATGGGTCTTCGGCGAGGAGGGGCGCTGTCGTGAGGTGCCGTCGGCCGGCGAGGGCATTCCGGCCCCACCAAGGGCGCACCTGAACGCCATCGAGGTGGTAGAGGCCTACGGGCTGGTCTGGATCTGCCCCGGTGAGCCCGTTGCGCCGATACCTGAGATGGCCGTGGACCGCGATCCGTCGTTCCGGAGGATCAACACAGAGGTCAAGGTGTGGCATGTCGCGGCGACCAGGATGGTCGACAACTTCCTCGACATCTCCCATTTCCCGTTCGTGCACACCGGTACCTTCGGAGGTGCCCAGCCACCGATCGTCCCGCCGATCGAACTGGAGGACCTGGATGGCGGCTACCACGGCTACCGGTACGAGGTTGTGGCGAAGAACCCGGAAGAGGCCCAGATCACGTCAGGGTCCTCAGAGCCTGTGGTGGGGAGGGTCATGAGTACCGGGTTCTGCCTTCCGCTGACGGTCAGGAGCACGGTTGCCTACGACTCGGGCCTGCAGCACATCCTCCTACTGGTCTCGACTCCGATAGATGAGGTCACGTCGTATTTCACATTCGTGGTGTGGCGAAACGACGACTTCGACGTACCGGGCGACGAGGTGATCGAGTTCGACAAGGCCATCGGCGAAGAGGACAGGGTCATGCTCGAACGCCTGTCGGGCGAAATGCCGCTCGGGCAGACAGCTCTGGTGAGCGTCCAGGCCGACAAGGCCTCGGTCGAGTGGAGGCGGCGCTTAGCGTCGATGCTCGAGGCCTGACCTGTGGGTACAGCAGCGGTTGGGGGCACAGCGGAGGGGCTTGATGCAGGTAGCGCGGATATAGAACACCTCCTGCGGCCGAGCGTGACGCTCGTGTCGGAGGGTGGGTCGGCCTCCGTTCCGACCCGTGTCGGCACATTTGAGGGGCACGTGTTCACGAGCCTCGTCGATGGTTTCGAGCACCTGGCGCTCGTTTTGGGCGATGTCGCCGGAGATGAAGTCGTGACGCGGGTGCACTCCGAGTGTCTGACAGGTGATGTGTTCGGTTCCCGTCGCTGCGACTGCGGTGCTCAACTCGAGATGTCGCTCGAGCGCATTGCCGATGAGGGCCGAGGCGTGGTTATCTACCTGCGTGGCCACGAGGGTCGGGGGATAGGCCTTGCCGAAAAGCTCCGTGCCTACCGGCTCCAGGATGAGGGCCTCGACACGATCGAGGCGAATCTGAAACTTGGTCATGCGGCAGACGAACGCCACTACGGAGTTGCTGCGCAGGTTCTCTCACATCTCGGGGTTCTGTCGGTCGTCTTGATGACCAACAACCCGGCGAAGGTCGAGGGGCTTTCCGAGCTGGGGGTGAGGGTGGCTGGTCGCCTGCCGCTCTGGAGCGAGCCGACCGCCGAGAACGAGCGCTACCTGTCGACGAAGCGGTCCCGACTCGGTCATATGGCGCCTGACGTCCCCTGAGTCTTCAGGCCTGGCCGGTCTGGCGCAGGAAGGTGAGGCTGTCGAAGTAGTCGACGCGCCTGGTGATGAGGCCGCCGTCGACGGTGAACCTGAACATCCCGGGAATCTGGACAGCAACATCGCCGTGGGTGGCGTGGAGCATGTAGGCGACAGCAACCCTGTTTCCTTCAGTGATGGTTTCGAAGGGTTCGTACCTGACCCCCTCGAACATCGACAGGAACGCCGGTAGGCGGTCCTGGTAGGCGGATCGTCCACGGCACGATGAGCCCAGGGCGCTGGTATGGACGTTGTCGAAGTCGTCGCTGACGTGTGCGGCGATTGCCCCCGGGTCGCCGGTCTCGAACGAGGCCAGGTACGAGGCGACTACGGAGGTGGGGTCGGTGGCTATCCCCAGACCTCCTGGGCGGTGGCGTACACGCCCTGGTCGTAGGAGAACTCGATTGTGTTGCCGTCGGGGTCTCGGGCCATGCAGATGTAGCCGATCGGTGGCGGCATCTGAGTTGGTGGCATGGCGAGGCTTCCGTCGGCCTCGGCTGTGGCGGCAGCAGCTTCAATGTCGGCGCGGCTGCAGAGTTCGATACCGATGTGGGCGAACGGGCCCAGAACCGCATGGGGTGAGTCGCCGAAGGGGTCCTTGCCCTCTAGGAACTGGGATACGACCAGTAGGAAGGGATGCTCGACGCTGTCGCTGTGTCCGAGCCATGCGCCATAGCCGAACTCGTCCTCTCTGCGGGCAAGAAGCGACAGGGGGGTGTGTTCGGTGTACCAGGCAATGGTGGCGTCGATGTCGTTAACACGGAGGGCGACGTGTGTCCAGCGTGCCGACGGTGGATGGACTGCGTAGGTGTCTTCGGTCATGGTTGTCTGTGGCCTGTCTATGTCTGGTGGGCTGTTATTCGATGGTCCAGCCGTCGGGGAGGTTGACCTCGCCGACGGCCTCGTGGGTCTCTTCGTCCTGTTCGGCATCGGGCAGATGTTGCCACAGCAGCATCTGGTTGCCCCAGGGGTCGACGAATGAGGCGTTGGCGCCGCCGAACTCCGTCCAGAAGTGGTCTCTCCACAACTCGGTGCCGCCCAGCCTCGTGGCGGCATCGAGGATTCGTTCGAAGGAGTCGTCCTCGCTTATCAGGATCCAGGCGCGAATGCCTCGGCCATCGGGGTTCAAGCCGGTTGGTTCGGTGGGGTTGGGGTTCGGGTTGGGTCGGGCGTTTGTGGCGTTGTAGAGGCCCATGTGGAGGTTGCCGGTTGGGCCCTGTGAGCCGTCGTCGACCTTGAAATTCTGTCCCGGGATGATTCTGTGGAACAGGCCCGGGATGCGTTCTTCGATCTCCCAGCCGAAAACCTCGCTGTAGTAGGCATCGGCGGCCGCCGGATCGGTGGATGGAATGTCGATGAAAACTAGGGTGTTCGGGTAGGGCACGGTTGCTCCCGGGTCGAGGCATGCTTGGTGGGGTGACCATAACAGTTGGTCTGATGGTCTGACCAATCGTGGGACACCAGGATCTGCAGGCAGAGCCGATGCGTTCCGGCACCCGGGTGGGCCTTCCACAACCCGCTGGTAGTCTTTGCGCCCGTGGACGACCCAACCGGGTCGTTCGGGGTCGGATCCGAAACCTCCGGCCCTCCGTATGGCTTCCGGTGACGCACTGCGCGCCATGAGGCCGGGTCCGATACCCGAGGTACCGATGCCGACCAACCTGCCCCCCAAGGCTGACACGATCACAGAGCACAAGCTTCATGAGACCGATACCGGTTCTCCCGAAGTTCAGATTGCCCTGCTGAGTGACCGCATCAACCACCTCACCGGCCATCTGAAGGTCCACAAGAAGGACCATCACAGCCGGCGAGGCCTGTTGATGCTGGTGGGTCGCCGCCGACGGCTGCTCGACTACGTCATGGCAAATGACGTCGAGCGCTATCGGGCGATCATCGCCAAGTTGGGGCTGCGCCGGTAGGCGGAGTACCTGGAGTACGGCGGCCACACGGCCGTCCATACCCCTGTCGGGGGTCCGGACCAACGGAACCGACAACCAATACGACGACCCCGGGTCCCGGAGGTCATCAGTGCCAGTTGCATGCCGCTCGGCAGGTTCCTCCCTCGGGAGTGACCGGGTCGGGATGTATCCAACTGGAGGCTGACGGCCAAGGTCCATCCGGTTTGCCGCAAGGAGCGGCCGTCGTCCCGGCCGGAGAAGTTCCAGCCGGGAACAAGAGAGGAAACAATGACTGAAGTAAAGACCGTGTCCCGCACATTCAGCGGGACCGAAAAGACAATGTCGTTCGAGGTGGGCCGTCTGGCCGGCCTCGCCGACGGTGCCGTTCTGGCACAGATAGGCAGGTCCACCGTCCTGGTGACCGCCACAGGAGCCAGGTCACCCCGTCCGGGTGCCAGCTTCTTCCCGCTGACCGTTGACATCGAGGAGCGGATGTACGCCGCCGGCAAGATCCCCGGCTCGTTCTTCCGCCGCGAGGGTCGTGCACCCGAGTCGGCGATCTTGACCTGTCGGCTCATCGACCGCCCGCTGCGGCCGATGTTCCCCGAGGGCTTCCGCAATGAGGTCCACGTGGTCGGAACCGTCATGGGTGCCGATATGGAGAACCCACACGATGTCTTGGCCCTGAACGGCGCCTCGGCAGCGTTGATGCTGTCCGGCATCCCGTTCGACGGTCCCATCGGCGCCGTGCGCATCGCATGGTCGGCTGCCGGCGAGTGGATTCCACACCCCACCTACGAAGAGGGTTCGGAGTCGGCATTCGAGATGGTCGTGGCAGGTCGCCTGCTCGACGACGGTGATGTCGCCGTGATGATGGTCGAGGCCGGTGGAACAGCATCCGCCTACGACGTCTACGAGGCCGGTGCCCCCAAGGTTGACGAGGCAGTGCTGGCCGATGGCCTGGACTTCTCAAAGCAGTACATCCGCGAGGTCATCGAGATGCAGCTTGAGCTCATCGAGGCCGTGGGTGCACCCGAGATCATGCCCTACGAGGTAACCGTCGACTACAGCGAGGAAGTCAGGGCAGCGGTGGATGCCGCCGGCCGGGATCGCATCGCCGAGACCCAGACAATCGCCGTGAAGGCCGATCGTGGTGTGGCAGAGGCAGCCGTCAAGGCCGCCCTCCTCGAGGAACTGCTACCGCAGTTCGCAGAGGTGGACGATGCCGACAGCCAGATCAAGGGTGCCATCCGCTCCGTCACCAAGGACGTGGTTCGGGCACGAATCGTGTCAGAGGGTGTACGCATCGACGGGCGTGGAACTTCTGACCTGCGGCCACTGTCGTCTGACGTGGCGGTCATCCCCACGGCACACGGCTCGGGCCTGTTCCAGCGGGGTGAGACCCAGGTGCTCAACTTCACCACCCTCGGCACCGGACGCATGGACCAGATGATCGACGGAATCGATCCTGTCGACCGCAAGCGCTACATGCACCACTACAACTTCCCGCCCTTCTCGACAGGCGAGACCGGGTTCATGCGGGGTCCGAAGCGGCGTGAGATCGGCCATGGTGCGCTCGCCGAGCGTGCCCTCGTGCCGGTACTTCCCGCCTTCGAGGACTTCCCCTACACCCTGCGCCTCGTGTCAGAGGTTATGTCGTCAAACGGTTCCTCCTCGATGGCTTCGGTGTGTTCGTCGAGCCTCTCGATGATGGACGCCGGTGTACCGATCAAGGCTCCCGTAGCCGGGATCGCAATGGGCCTCGTCTACCTGGATGGTGAGTACGTGACCCTCACCGACATCCTGGGGGCCGAGGACGCCTTTGGCGACATGGACTTCAAGGTTGCCGGTACGGCCGACTTCGTGACGGCCCTCCAGCTGGACACCAAGATCGACGGCATACCCGCCGACGTCCTGGCAGCGGCCCTGAACCAGGCCAAGGAGGCTCGCCAGGCGATCCTGGCATCGATGGCCGAGGCGATCGCCGAGCCGCGCGACGACGTGGGGGAGAACGCCCCCAAGATCGTCAGCTTCGAGATCCCGATCGAGAAGATCGGTGAGGTCATCGGCCCCAAGGGCAAGATGATCAACACCATTCAGGCCGAGACCGGTGCCGATATCAGCGTTGACGACGACGGCATGGTGGGCATCGTGTCCGTCGCCTCGCCCGACCGTGCCGCCGTGGCCGAGGCCGAGCGGCAGATCCAGTTGATCGTCGACCCGCCGACCGCTGAGGTAGGTGCCGTCTACGAGGGTCGTGTTGTGAACATCACCAAGTTCGGTGCCTTCGTCAACATCCTTCCAGGTCGCGACGGCCTGGTGCACATCTCCAAGCTGGGTGGCGGCAAGCGCATCAACAAGGTCGAGGACGTCCTCGAACTGGGACAGCCCCTGACGGTCGTCGTCGAGGACGTCGATCCGAACGGCAAGATCTCGTTGATGCCGGCAGGCGACGAGCCCACCGAAAAGGCTGACGAGGCCGAGGCCACCGACGCTCCCGTCGAGAACGACGAGCCCGTCGAGGCCGAGTCGTCCGACAGCGATCCGGTTGATGACGATGTCGACACCGGATCCGACAGCGACCCGGTTGACGACGACGTCGACACCGGATCCGACGATGACGATGATGACGATGACTACAACAGCATCGACGAGGCACCGGCATCAACCGGTCCCGTCGAGGTCGGCTTCGAGGCGGCGTTCAGCGCCGAACTCGAGACCGTCCATGGCGACCTTGGCGCCGCCGCACCCACCAACCGTGGTGGTGGTGGCCGTCGCAGGCGGGGTCGCTGAACACCAACGCTGGTACGGGCCCTCCGCGGGGCCTCAGGTCGACCGCCGCTCCGGTGGTCGACCTGACCGTGCCCAATGACGGGTCAACCGATGGTCCGAGTGTGGTATCCGAGCGCATGCCGGATGCCCACTCGGTGTCGGTGGGTGTCTGGGTGGGGGTCGGTGGACGCGACGAGCATCACCGCATCGCCGGTGCGTCTCATTTTCTCGAACACCTGTTGTTCAAGGGAACCGATACCAGGTCTTCGCGTTCCATAGCAGAACTGGTCGATGCCACCGGCGGTGAGATGAACGCCTTCACCACCAAGGAGTACACGGCCTTCTACGCACGTGTCCCCGCAGGTGGGCAGGAACTCGCCACGTCGCTCCTGACCGACGTAATCACCTCGCCGGCGCTTCGCTCCGAGGATGTCGACAGCGAACGCCGGGTGATCCTCGAGGAGTTGAACCTGGCTGCCGACGACCCCGATGATGTGGTCGGGAGCCTCCTCTACGAAGAGGCCTTCCCCTCTCACCCGCTCGGGCGTGAGGTGCTTGGAACTGCCGAATCCGTGATGGCCATGGAGCGCGACGACATAGTCGAGTTCCACGACCGCTGGTACAGGTCGCCCAACCTTGTGGTGGCAGCCGCCGGCGACGTGGACCACGCCATGCTGGTCGATCAGGTTTCTGAGGCCTTCGAGGGTCGCGGTGGTGCAGATTGTCCCACCCGTGATGACCAGCTCTCCGAGGCTGGCGAGGGACGATCCGTGTCGCGCCAGACCGAGGCGGTGCACATGGCATGGGGATGGCGCGGCCTGCGCCGTGATGATCCGAGACGTCACGCACTCTCCCTTGGAGTTCACGTGCTGGGTGGGGGACTCTCAAGTCGCCTGTTCCAGACGGTAAGGGAGGACCGCGGTCTCGCCTACAGCATCTTTGCCGGAATGAGCGGCTACCAGGACACGGGCCTCGTGACGGTGAGTGCCGGGACGTCTCCCGAAAAGGCCGACGAGCTGTCGACCGTCGTTGCAGCCCAGGTCGGTGAGGTGGCGGCCCAGGGCATCACGGCCGAGGAACTGGAGATAGCGAGGGACGGCTTCGAGGGATCGATCCTGTTGGGCCTCGAGGGGACCGGCAGCCGGATGGCCCGGCTGGGATCCAGCCAGAGTCTCTTGGGGCGGGTGCTGGCACTGGACGAGTACGTCTCGCTTCTGCGTGAGATAACCCTCGACGACGTGAACGCGGTTCTCGCCGAACTCCTCACACCGGCGGCGACGGAAGTACGGGTCGGACCAGGTTCCTGAGATCTGTTTCGCGTAACCGGCCCCTCTGGCCGGGCTGTCGACCGCTAACCTCGCCGACATGAGCGACGCTGCGGACCGGTCCACCGGTGGGATCCGTGTGGGGGTGATTGGTGCCGGAGGCCGCATGGGTGCGGCCGTGTGCGAAGCGGTCGCCGGTGCTGACGACCTGGCCCTCGTCGCAGCCGTCGACCCGGTATCGCCCGGCGAGGTGCTCAACGGCGTGACCGTCGAGGCCGAGATCGGGACAATGGTCGACACGGGCGTCGACGTGGCTGTCGACTTCACCGTGGCCGATGCCAGCCGTAGAAACCTTCCGGTGCTCGCCGCAGCAGGTGTTCACGTTGTCGTGGGCACCTCAGGCCTGACCGACGACGACCTGTCGGAACTCCGGTCGGCATTCACGGCGAGCAACTGCCTGATCGTTCCCAACTTCGCCATCGGCGCCGTGTTGATGCAGCGTTTCGCAGAGGTGGCGGCACCCTGGTTCGAGACCGCTGAGGTGATCGAGTTCCACCACGACGAGAAGGTCGACGCACCGTCTGGCACGGCGCTCTCCACTGTTGAGCGCATGGCGGCCGCTTCGGCAGACTGGGCCGACGACCCGACGCAGCGCGAGGTGATCGCCGGTGCACGGGGTGGCGCCGGCCCGGCCGACATCAGGATCCATTCGGTACGCATGCGGGGGATGGTGGCCCACCAGGAGGTTGTGCTCGGCACGACCGGCCAGACGCTTGTCATCAGGCACGACACCACCGATCGCAGTTCGTTCATGCCGGGTGTGCTGCTGGCCGTGCGCAACGTGGCCGGACTGTCCGGCCTTTCGGTCGGTCTCGATGCCCTGTTGGGTCTCTGAGACCTCTCAGACGATTGTCTGTCAGCCGCCTCCTGCGCCCACTGTGGCTGCTCACCCACCTGCTGGTGGTGTCGGCGATGTTCGCGATGGTCGGCTTCGGGGTGTGGCAGCTCAGGCGTCTCGATGACCGTCAGGCACAGAATGCCGTTATCGAGGAGCGCATGGCCCAGCCGGCCGGGCCTCTCCTCGATGTGGTTGACCTCGATGATCCGGAGGCCTCGGTCCACATGACCGTGCATGCCCCGGGGACCTTTGATCCGGGCAGCGAGGTCTACGTGGCAAACCGCACCCTCGACGGCAGGCCCGGTGTCAACGTGGTGACGCTTCTCGAACTCGACTCCGGAGCCGTGGTGGTCGACCGGGGGTTCCTCCCGAGGCGGGCGTACCTCGGCGGCGAGGACAGCTACTGGGCCACCCCGGACGGCGAGGTGGTTGTGACGGGACGGCTTCGGACAACCCGGAGCAGTCGGGGCGGACTTGGCGACGAGGTTGACGTGATCGACCTGACGGGGCTGTCGGAGCGCTGGGGCGTGTCGCTGCTACCGGTCTACATCGAGGCCACCTCGGGTGCGGTTGTCGCCGACTACCCGCTCGTGCCCCGGCCTCCCGACCTCACCGACGGCCCCCACTTCGGCTATGCCATCCAGTGGTTCGTGTTCGCGCTGATCGCCCTCATCGGCTACCCGTTGGTGATGGTTCGGATCGCCCGCGACGAACCACCCGGGGTTGAAGCCTCCTGAGGGGCAGTTGCTAGCGTGACCGCCATGCCACACCAGAGCCACCCGGAGGTACGCGTCCTGCACTCGCTTCGCGTGCGGGGGTTCGTCGACACCCACCTGGTTGCCGATGCGTCCGCAATGGAGGTCCCCGAGGTCGAGGAGTGGCTGGTTCACCTCGAGTCGCAGGGAGATGTCCGTTACCGTGACGGCCGCATGTCGGGCTGGATGCTGACCACCGAGGGCCGGGGCCGGGGCGAGACGCTGTTGGCCACGGAACTGGAGGAGGCCGGCTGCCGTGAGGGGGTCCACTCCGCATATCAGGACTTCCTCAGCGTGAACCACGGCTTTCTCGAACTGTGTACCGACTGGCAGTTGCGAGCCCCAACTGATGATCCGGCCGGCGAAAAGGTGATCAACGACCACTCCGACCCTGATCATGATGCAGCCGTCATTGCCCGCCTGGCCGAGGTCGACAGGGTGGTCCAACCAATCTCGATTGAATTGGCGACCCTGCTTCACCGCTTTGACGGCTACGGTCGGCGTTTCGGGGACGCACTCGGGCGTGTCCGGGCCGGTGACCACGACTGGTTCACGAAGCCGATGATCGAGTCGTACCACACGGTCTGGTTCGAGTTGCACGAGAACTTCCTGGCAACCCTCGGGATACCGAGGGCGAGCGAGGCACAGGCCACCTGACATGGGCCGGAGAGGATTGTGATGGAACCCAGGTTCGGGCGGGTGCTGACAGCCATGATCAGCCCCTTCGCCGCCGACGGTTCCCTCGACGTTGACGGGGCAGTGACCCTCGCCAGATGGTTGGAGGAGCAGGGAAACGACGGCCTGGTCCTTGCCGGGACCACCGGTGAGTCGCCCACCCTCACCCAGGATGAACAGGTCGACATGATCTCCGCTGTCGTCGAGGCCGTGCAGATTCCCGTCATCGCAGGGGCCGGCAGCAACGACACTAGGTCTGCCGTCCGCAACGCCGAGAGGTGCGCCGAGGTTGGTGTCGCCGGCATCCTCGACGTGACCCCGTACTACAACAGGCCCTCCCAGGCAGGGCTGATCGAGCACTTCCGGACCACGGCGGCTGCCACAGACCTGCCGGTGATGCTCTATGACATTCCGCCCAGGTCTGGCCGTAAGATCGACACCGACACGATCCTGAGGCTCGCCGACGAGGTCGACAACATCGTGGCCGTAAAGGACGCCGCCGGCGACGTGGCCGAGACCGCACGCCTGATAGCGGCCGTTCCCGACGGCTTCGAGGTCTACAGCGGCGAGGACTGCCTGACGCTCTCCCTGCTGGCCGTCGGCGCCGTGGGAACGGTGAGCGTGGCATCGCACTGGTGCACCCCTGAGACCGTTTCGATGATGGCAGCGTTCTTCGGCGGCGACATGGCCGAGGCTGCAGCCATCAACCGGAGGCTCATTCCCTCCTACGACTTCGAGTCCGGCGACCTTCGGCCCAATCCGGTTCCCACCAAGGCCATGATGAAGGTACTGGGCCTACCCGGTGGCGACTGCCGCCTTCCGATGGGCCCCGAGCCCGAAGGCCTCCAGGACGAGGCCCGCAGGGTGCTCGTAGGCCTCGGACGCGGCTGAGTCCACAGCACCAACCGATCGGAACACGACCATGGCAGCACCCGTACACCTGACGTTTCTGGGCGGTCTCGGAGAGATCGGTCGCAACTGTGCCGCCCTTGAGGCACACGGTCGGATCGTCATGCTGGACTGCGGCCAGTTGTTCCCAGACGACCTTCCCGGGGTCGACGCCGTGCTACCAGACTTCACGTGGCTACGAGAGCGGGCCGACCGCATCGAGGCCTGCATCGTCACCCATGCCCACGAGGACCACATCGGTGGCCTCCCGTACCTGCTCTCTGAGATGTCGTTTCCGATCTACGGATCACCGTTCACCCTGGGAATGGTCCGGGGAAAGCTCAAGTCGGCAGGCGTGCCGGTGCCCGAGCTGATCGAACTCCACGACCATGCCCGACACAAGATCGGGCCGTTCGACTGCGAGTTCCTTCCCGTTACCCATTCGACCCCGAGCGGCCTGATGACGCTGTTCGGTACACCGCAGGGCCTGATCCTGCACTCAAGCGACTTCAAGCTCGACGACAACCCTGTCGACGGAAGGGTCACGGACCTTCCGCGCCTTCGGGAACTCGCCGCCGGAGAGGGAATCCGCCTGCTGTTGGCCGACTCGACCAACGCCGGTTCGGCGGGTGCCTCCAGTTCCGAGTCTGAGATCGGACCGGTATTGATGTCGGTATTTGAGGAGCATGCGGGCCGGCGCATCATCGTCGGAGCGTTCTCCAGCCATGTTCACAGGATTCAACAGATTGCCGATGCCGCAGCGGCGACCGGCCGTCGTGTGGTGGTCCTCGGCCCGTCAATGGTTCGCAACGTCGGCCTTGCACGCGACCTCGGCCTGCTGCGTATTCCCGAGTCGGTATTTGCGACCGAGGACGACCTCGATGACCTGGACCCGGCCCGGACCTGCATTGTCTGCACCGGCTCACAGGGCGAGACCAGAGCGGCGCTGTCGCTGATGGGACAGGGCCGTCACCGCTTCGTGACCGTCGGTGACACCGACACCGTCGTCTTCTCGTCGCATCCGATTCCCGGCAACGAGGCCGGCATCGGGCGCCTCCACAATGCGCTGGCCCGCAGGGGTGTCCAACTGGTTCACAGCGGCCAGATCGGAATTCACACAACCGGTCACGGCAAGGCCGAGGAGTTGCTGGCGTTGCACGACGCTGCCGACCCTGACCTGTTCGTTCCCGTCCACGGCGAGTACTCGCATCTGGTTGCGCACCATGAACTGGCGCTGGAGCGCGGGATGGTGCCTGACAACGTGCTGAGGTGCACCGATGGCGACCGGGTGAAGCTCGACGACGACGGCATCTCACACCAGAGCCGTGTCTCAGACACCTACGTAATGGTCGACGAGTCTGGCAACCCGGTGAGCGACGACCTGCTCGAGGAGAGACGAAACCTTTCCGGTGAGGGTTTTGTCGTGGTGAGGGTCGTCGTCGATGGTCGAAAGGGGAAGCTCGTGGGTGAGCCCTTTGTCGAGACCAGGGGCTGGGTTGAGCCTTCGGAGCGCGAGAGTTGGCGTGGTGAGGTGGCCGAGGCGGTTGCCAAGGCGCTGAAGCCGGTTGTAGCCGAGGGCGAACGCGACCCGAAGGAACTGGCCCGGCTGGTGCGGCGGGCCACCGGACGCCTCGTGTCGCGCCGAACCGGCCGACGGCCGGCACTGGTGCCGGTTGTCGAGGTCCGCTGAGGTTTCCCGGGGCCTGACGTGACCGGTGCTGTCACCGGCCGGTGGTACGTTTAGGCCGCTGTGAGCACAAAATCTGAGCGCTCTGGATCATCCGACAAGTCGGTGCGCCAGAAGCGTAAGAACCGAGACCCGATAGACCGCGACGACGGTCCCGAGCCGTCAGATTTGTCTGACGGGCGACGGCCGGGTTCGTCCGGGCCCCAGAAGGAGGCTCTGCTACGCCGCATGGGCCGTGCCGCATTTGCAGGCCGGACCGATGAACTGCTGGGCCTCGTTCTGGTACTTGGAGGCCTGTTGACAGGCCTGTCGGTCTACCTGGGTAAGGCGGGAATCGTGGGCCGGGTGATCGACAGCGGCGCCGGCTGGACCGTCGGAACGACCAAGGTGGGCCTGCCCGTGGCGATGGTCGCAGTCGGCCTGGCCATGTTCCGGGAGCGGATCGAGTTCGACGAGATGACCAGACGCCTCCCGGTGGGGGCCTTCATGGCCCTCGTCAGCGCCACGGGTCTGCTCCACCTCGGCAGGGGCCAGCCGGGCATCTCAGACGGAGCCGACGGCCTGGGTGCAGGTGGAGGCCTCCTGGGTCTGGCTGTCGGGGGTGGGCTGGATGCCGCCATCGACACCATCGGTGCGGTGCTGATCCTGATCGGTACGGGTCTGGTGGGTGTGGCCGTAATCACCCGTATCTCAGCCAGCCAGGCCGCACGCGGCGTCGTTGTGGTTACCCGCCAGGCGGGGCGCGCTGTGCTGGCCGGGCTGATACCGCTGGGTCGCGGACTGCGGAACTGGGTGCAGAGCCTGCTCAGCGCTCCCGGCACCGACGGCCCACAGGTGGTCGTGCATCACGAGTCACCGGCACCGGCTCCGCAGCCTGCCTCAGAGGCAGCCTCGGAACCCGTGCCTGCAGCCGAATCCGACGAAGATGCACAAGAGCCCGAGCCGGAAGCGAAGAAGCGCAGGCGTCGAACAAAGGCAGCAGCGGGGAGCGGTGAGCAGCTCACCATTGAACTGGGTGCCACTGTGGCCGGCTCTACCTGGCACCTTCCACCGTTGTCGATCCTGTCTCGCAGCGAGACCCACGACATCGACGCCAAGGCCATCGAGGAGCGTGGATACCGTCTCCAGGAGGCCCTCTCCACACACGGGGTCGAGACCCGCCTGATCGACATGACAGTCGGCCCGACCGTCACCCGTTATGCCCTCCAGTTGGGTGACGGGGTCAAGGTGGCCCGGGTGACCAGCCTGAACAAGGACATCGCCTACGCACTGGCGGCAGCCGACGTACGCATCCTGGCTCCCATTCCCGGGCAGCAGGCGATCGGCATCGAGGTGCCCAACGAGGAGCGCGAGGTCGTGGCGCTCGGCGACATCTTGTCGTCGGCGACAGCGGCCAAGGCGCAGCATCCCCTCGAGGCCGCCATCGGGCGCGACATCGATGGCAAGCCTGTGCTGTTGAACCTCGCCACCATGCCCCACCTGCTCATCGCCGGGGCCACGGGTGCCGGCAAGTCGTCGTGTATCAACTCGCTTGTCACATCTGTGCTGATGCGAACCACCCCCGAGCAGGTTCGCCTGATCCTGATTGACCCCAAGCGGGTCGAGATGGGCCAGTACGAGGGCGTGCCGCACCTGCTCACGGCCCCTGTGACCGACCCCAAGAAGGCAGCCAACTCTCTCCACTGGGCCGTTCGCGAGATGGAGCGCCGCTATGGCCTGTTGTCAGACTGCGGGTTCCGCGACATCGCCGGCTACAACGCCGCCCACGACCGTGGCGAGTTGAAGGCACCGCTGGGGGTGACCGACGACGACGGCGAACCGATGGCCTACCAGAGGCTGCCGTTCATACTGATCGTCGTCGATGAGTTGTCCGACCTGATGATGGTGGCCGCACGCGACGTCGAGGACTCCATCTGTCGGCTAGCCCAGATGGCCAGAGCCGTCGGAATCCACCTGGTGGTCGCCACCCAGCGACCGTCGGTGAACGTAATCACGGGCGTGATCAAGGCCAACATTCCGGCGCGCCTGGCATTTGCCGTCTCGAGCCTCGCCGACAGTCGGGTGATCCTGGACCAGCCCGGCGCCGAACGACTGGTCGGCAAGGGCGACATGTTGCTGCTCGGCCCGAGTTCGAACACGCCCCAGCGGATCCAGGGTGCATGGGTGAACGAGTCCGAGGTGAGACAGGTCGTGTCCGCATGGACCCGACAGGTCGACGACATCCTCGCAGCCGGAGACGACGAGGCCCCGATAATGGCCGAGGTCCCCGTGCTGGACTCACCGACGGGTTCGATCACCGATGACTCGCACCGGTCGCCGACGGGCGGTTCCGGAGACGAGGACGACCTTTTCGAGCAGGCCCGTGAACTGGTGGTGTCAAGCCAACTGGGGTCCACCTCCATGCTCCAGCGAAAGCTGCGCGTCGGGTTTGCCAGGGCCGGCCGGCTCATGGACCAGTTGGAAGAGGCAGGCGTGGTCGGGCCGTCCACAGGCTCGAAGGCTCGCGAGGTCCTGTACGGGAACGAGGACCTCGAGAACCTGAACGAGCAGGGCCTGTAGGGCACCGGCGCCCGGCGGTAGCCTCGCACCCGTGGTAGTCGACCTGGTGGCCCTCGTTGTGGGGCTGGCCGTACTGACCGTCGCCGCTGACCAGTTCGTCGCAGGGGCAGTTGGTCTGGCGGCGCGCCTGAACGTGTCGACCGTGGTTATCGGTGCCCTGATAATCGGGTTCGGCACCAGCGCACCCGAGTTGGTCGTGTCCACCATCGCTGCGCTGGACGGTCAGGTGGATCTTGGTGTCGGGAACGTGATCGGGTCGAATGTGGCAAACCTGACCCTCGTTCTCGGGGCGACCGCCCTGGTCCACCCGGTAGTGATCGGCGATGGCCTGTTGCGCCAGGGGGTTCTGTCGTGTGGGGCCGTGGTCTGCTTCGCCCTGCTGGTACAAGACGACGTGACGAGGCTCGAAGGTGCGGTGCTTGCCGTTCTATTGGTGGTCGCCCTCTACATGGTCGTCCGCATGGGTGGGCAACTCGCCGAGGAGGAACCGTCAGGTGGCCTGGGCCCGAAAGGTGCCTGGATACCGATCATCGGTGGCTTCGTCGGCACCCTCGGAGGCGCCTGGGTCGTGGTTGAGGCGGCCAAGGGCATTGCCGATGAGATGGGCTGGTCGGGGGGTTTCGTGGGTTTCACCATGGTCGCTGTCGGCACCTCGCTACCGGAGTTGGTTACCGCCGGTGCGGCCGCCAGACGCAGGGAGACCGGTCTGATCATCGGCAACCTCATGGGGTCCAACCTGTTCAACAGCCTTGCCGTGGGTGCTGCCCTGTTCCTGGCCGGCCCGGGCGCCGTGACCGATGTCAGGCTCCAGACATGGGGGGTTGTCTTGATGGTGGCCGTGTCCGTGGCGGTTCTCATCGTCATGGCAACAAGCCGTCGGATCGCCAGGACCGAGGGAGTCGTGCTCCTCGGGGCATACGCAGGGCTGATCGTGTTCATGGCGAGGGGTCTGGGAGCCGCCTGAGGCCGGGTAGGGCAGTTGGCCAGCGGTTGTCTCCCGTAGCCTTGCCGGGGTATGTCCGTGAAGCGCTACCACCTGGTGACCCTTGGTTGCCCCAAGAACCAGGTCGACTCCGACAAGTTGGCCGGCACGCTGGTGGCCGACGGCATGGTGGAGACCGATGCCCCCGGCGAAGCGGACCTCATCGTGGTCAACACGTGTGCGTTCATCGAGGAGGCCAGACAGGAGTCGATCGACACGGTTCTGGCCCTTGCCGACGAGCGGGTTGGTGAGGCACGCCTGGTGGTGACCGGCTGCATGGCCGAGCGCTACGGCGATGAGTTGGCCGGGACACTTCCGGAGGTCGACTCGGTGTCCGGGTTCGGGGTACCGGTCACGCTGGGACGTCGACCCGGTGTGGAGACCCTTCCCACGCTGGACCTGTTGAACCTGCCCCGGCCGGCCAGCCCGCGACCATGGGCCTACGTGAAGATCGCCGAGGGTTGTGACCGGGCGTGTGGGTTCTGTGCCATCCCCACCTTTCGGGGACCGCAACGCAGCCGACCGGTCCCTTTGATCCTGGACGAGGTGGATTCCCTCGGTGTACGTGAGGTGGTGCTGGTCGCCCAGGACCTTGCCTCCTTCGGGCGCGACCAGGGGGTGGGTGAGCGGTCGATCATCCCGCTGGTGGAGGCCGTCGCAGACCGTGTCGACCGGGTCCGCCTCTTGTACCTCTACCCGTCGGACCTGACCGATGGTCTCGTAGATGCCGTGCTGGCAACCGGCGTTCCGTATTTCGACCTCTCCCTGCAGCATGTTTCCCGATCGCTGCTGGCGAACATGCGCAGGTGGGGCGACGGCAGGCGTTTCCATGAGAGGATCGACCACATCAGGAACCTTGACGCAACGGCCACCTTCAGGTCCAACTTCATCGTGGGCTACCCCGGTGAGACAGAGGAGGACCACGATGAACTGCTGGCCTTCGTCCAGGACGTCGGCCTGGACTGGTGTGGCTTCTTTGCCTTCAGTGACGAGGCCGGGACCCACGCAGCCGGTCTGCCCGACAGGGTTGCTCCTGGCCTTGTGGCCGAGCGCCTGCTGGAATTGGGCGAGTTGCAGGACACAATCACGGCGGCGCGGCGCGATGCCCTCATCGGCAGCGAGGTTGTTGTGCTGGTTGACGAGCCAGGTGTGGGGCGTACCCATCGGGAGGCCCCTGAAATCGACGGCGTGGTGGGCGTTCCCCCTGACCTTGCGGTGGGGGAGTTTGCCACCGTCACGGTGACCGGCGCTCTGGGCCCCGACCTGGTGGCCACATGAGGGTCACACGCCACCTGGGGACGGTTGTCAGCCCGGCCAACCTCGTCACGTTGGCGCGGCTGGTGTTCGCACCCGTCCTGTTCGGGATGGTGCTGGCAGCCGACGACAGCGGTGGAACCTCGTGGGGAGGGTTCCTGCTGGGTGGCCTGCTCGCCGCCTCGGATTTCTTTGACGGTGTGTTGGCCCGCCGCCGCGGCACGGTCAGTCGGTGGGGGGCGTTCCTTGACCCGTTGGCCGACAAGGTTGTCGTGATCGGCGTGGCACTCAGTCTCGTGGCCGTGGAGCGCTACTCCCTGGTTCCCGTGGTGCTGTTGACCGTGCGTGAGGTTGTGATCACCTTCTACCGGCTCTGGTACGTACGACGCGGTCTGGCGGTTCCGGCACGCAGGTCGGCCAAGTGGAAGACCAGCGTGCAGGGCCTGGCGCTGATGCTGGCGGTGCTGCCTCCACTCGAGGGAGCCGACATCCTTGTCGACGGGGTGCTCTGGATTGCGGTGGCCTTCACGCTGGTCACCGGATTCCAGTATCTGGCGGATGGCAGCCGTGCCACGAGCCGGACCGGTTCGTAGGGATGAGGTCGCAGCGTGCTGTGTGAGATTGTCGCAGTCGGCACAGAGCTGCTGCTGGGCCAGATTGTCGACACCAACTCGGCGTGGATAGGCGAGCAGTTGGCCCTGTCGGGGATCGACTGTCACCGTCACACGGCGGTGGGGGACAACCGTGAGCGCATGATGGCGGCATTTTGCGAGGCTCTGGATCGGGCTGATGCCGTGATTGTGACCGGTGGCCTGGGTCCCACCCAGGACGACATCACCCGTGAGGTGGTAGCCGAACTGATGGGCGTGACGATGGAGCGCGACCAGGAACTGGTGGACCGTATTGAAGCCAGGTTTGCCGGCCGGGGCCGGAAGATGCCGGCCAACAACCTGCGCCAGGCTGACGTTCCGGTGGGTGCCACGACGATGTCGGAACTGCCGGGAACCGCACCCGGGCTCATCTGCCCCGTCGGCGACAAGGTGCTCTACACGGTTCCCGGAGTGCCCTGGGAGATGAAGGAGATGCTCGAGGGCTCGATCCTGCCCGACCTGAGGCGCCGGGCCGGAGCGGTGTCGGTGATCGGCTCGCGGACACTGCGCACGTGGGGGCAGTCCGAGTCGGGCCTGGCCGAGATGCTGGCCGACGAGATCGACCGCCTCGATCTCGAGGGTGGCTCCACGCTGGCGTTCCTGGCCAGCGGAATGGAGGGCCTCAAGGTGCGCATTACGGCCAAGGCCGCCACCTCGGTTGAGGTCGAGGCGATCCTCGACGACGAGGAGGCCAGGGTGCGTGGGGTCATCGGCCCCATCGTGTTCGGCATGGACGGGGCCAACATGGAGTCGGTGGTGCTCGACGAACTGGTTGCCCAGGGCCTCACCCTCGCCACGGCGGAGTCGCTGACGGGAGGGCTGATCGGGTCCCGGCTTACCGATGTCCCCGGTTCAAGCCGCGCCTTTCGCGGCTCGGTGGTCGCCTACGCCGGCGACGTGAAACGGCAACTGCTGGGCGTGCCGGAGGGCCCGGTGGTGAGCGAGGAGGCCGTCTCTGCGATGGCAACGGGTGTGTGTCGGGTGCTTGGCGCCGATGTCTCCGTGGCGGTCACCGGGGTGGCTGGCCCAGGTCCCCAGGATGGTCAGGAGCCCGGCACGGTCTGGATGGCCACGTGTGTCGACGGCGAGGTCGAGGCGGTGAGGGTCCTGTTTCCGTTCGACCGGGTGAGGACCCGCCAGTTCACGGTGATCTCGGTGCTGAACCTGCTACGCCTGCGCCTCGAGGCCCGGCGAGGGGGCTGATCGGCGACAGCCTGACCCTCAGGACCCGGCGTCGTCTTCGGGTTCGAGTGTTATGCAGGCCGAGTTGATGCAGAACCTGTCACCGGTCGGCTCGGGACCATCGGGGAAGACATGGCCCAGGTGTGCGCCACACGAGTTGCAGGTGGTCTCGGTTCGCACACGCCCGAGGCTGTGGTCAGGCCGCTCGTCGATGAGGTCCTCGGCGATCGGCGCCCAGAAGCTGGGCCAGCCGCAACCAGCGTCGAACTTGGTGGTGCTCTCGAACAGGGGCTCGCCGCACACGACGCAGCTGTAGGTGCCTGAGCGTTCGTCCTCCCAGTACTCGCCGGTGAATGGGGCCTCGGTTCCGGCCTCCTGGGTGCAGTGGTACTGCATGGGGGTCAGGCGTGAACGGAGTTCAGCGTCGGTCTCTCCAGTTGTCATGGGGACGGACGGTAGTGCGATCAGGCACCGAAATTCCATGAATTGGTGAAGATGCTTGCATCGAACGCCTGTTCGCAATTACGATGATGTCATTCGCGGAGGGGCATCCGTTCGGAAACACTGTCACACCCTGTTCGTAGGTTCGTCCGCAACCGATCAAACCACATCACATCCCGGAACGACTAACAAGAGATCACCGGAAACGGAGAAACAAGATGGCAAAGAACAACAAGACCAGAAACGGCAGCATGGACCCGGTGGTCCAGGCTTCCCCCGAGGGGCGCGAAAAGGCCCTCGACATGGCGTTGAGCCAGATAGAGAAGCAGTTTGGTCATGGCGCCGTGATGAAGATGGGCGACAAGGGCTCCATGGCCATCGAGTCGGTTCCCACCGGGGCGCTGGCACTCGATCTGGCGCTTGGAATAGGCGGCCTGCCCAGGGGAAGGGTTGCCGAGATCTACGGTCCCGAGGGATCCGGAAAGACCACCCTGGCAATCCACGTGGTGGCCGAGGCCCAACGCAACGGCGGTATCTGCGCCTACGTAGATGCCGAGCACGCCATGGACCCTGTCTATGCCAGGGCCATCGGTGTCGATGTCGACGAGCTCCTCATCTCCCAGCCCGATACGGGCGAGCAGGCACTCGAGATCACCGACATGCTCATCCGCTCCGGTGCCATCGACGTCATCGTCATCGACTCGGTTGCAGCGCTCACCCCCAGAGCCGAGATCGAGGGCGAGATGGGCGATCACCACGTGGGCCTGCAGGCCCGGCTCATGTCCCAGGCTCTGCGCAAGCTGACCTCGAACCTCAACAAGTCCAACACCATCTGCATCTTCATCAATCAGCTGCGCGAGAAGATCGGCGTCATGTTCGGTTCGCCCGAGACCACGCCGGGTGGAAGGGCCCTCAAGTTCTACTCCTCGGTTCGTCTCGACATCCGCCGGATCGAGGCCATCAAGGACGGGCTGGAGGTGGTCGGCAACCGAACCCGTGTGAAGGTCGTCAAGAACAAGTGCGCCCCGCCTTTCCGCCAGGCCGAGTTCGACATCATGTACGGCAAGGGCATCAGCCGGGAGGGCTCGGTCATAGACCTGGCCGTCGACCTCGACATCGTCAAGAAGTCGGGTGCCTGGTACACCTACGAGGGCGAACAGATGGGTCAGGGCCGCGAAAACGCCAAGACGTTCCTCGTTGAGAACCCTGAGATCATGGTCGAGATAACCGATCGTGTCTGGCGCGAGGTCACCCCCGCCGAGCCCGAGCCTGAGCCTGCAGCCGAGGCTCTGGTCGAACCCGAACCCGAACCCGAGCCCGAGGATGCGTTCACAGCGGCCGACGATGAGCCCATCTCAATAGGGGACTGAACCTCCCCCAGACATCTCCGGCCACCGGTCGTCGCCCCGCCTCCCCTCCTGGGGCGGCGACCCGGTCGGAACCCCTATCGGCAACCAACGGAGGGCACCTCGGGTCCTCTAACATCTAGCCTTGGTCGCATGATCCGGTCCTTCTCGCTGCGTACCTACGGGTGCCAGATGAACGAGCACGACAGTGAGCGCATCGCCGGGCTGCTCGAGGCCGATGGAATGGTTCAGGCCGCGTCTGAGGACCAGGCCGATGTGATCGTCCTGAACACGTGCTGCATCCGGGAGAACGCCGATAACAGGCTGTACAGCGCACTCGGTGACCTGAAGGCCCACAAGGAGGCCCGTCCCGGCCTGCAGGTGGCCGTAGCCGGTTGCCTGGCCCAGAAGGACCGTGATCTCATCCAGCAACGGGCTGGCCATGTCGACGTGGTGTTCGGCACCCACAACGTGCACAGGGCGGCCGAGTTGTTGAACCGGGCACGGGACCAGGGCCCCGTGATGGAGATTCTCGAAGAGACCGTACGTGAGGACGCCGACACGTTTCCGTCGGTGCTTACCGCTCGACGCGAACAGGACCACAGGGCGTGGGTGACGATCCAGATCGGCTGCGACAACAGTTGCTCATTTTGTATCGTGCCGGCGGTCCGGGGGTCGGAGATGAGTCGCCATTTCGGGGATCTGATCGCCGAGGTCGAAATGCTGGTCGCCAACGGTGTAACCGAGGTGACCCTGCTCGGACAGAACGTGAACTCCTACGGTCGCGACCTGACCACCCGTCTCAGGAGCCTGGCGCCAGAACCCGCCGACGCGGTTGAGGCGGGCTCGCTGTGGGCGGCCGATGACCGGCGTCGCGCAAGGCCACTGTTTGCCGACCTGCTTGTGGCTGTGGGCGCCGTCGAGGGAATCCACCGGGTGCGCTTCACGAGCCCCCACCCCAAGGACCAGCGGCCCGAGACCGTGGCAGCCATGGCCGACACGCCGGCCGTGTGCGAACACCTCCACCTTCCGATCCAGTCGGGCAGCGACAGGGTTCTTACCGCCATGCATCGCGGTTATACGGCCGACAGGTACCTGGAGCGGCTCGCGCAGGCCCGGTCGGGCATCGAGGACCTCGCCGTCACCAGCGACCTGATAGTTGGCTTCCCCGGAGAGACCGAGGCCGACTTTGAAGCCACCCTGGAGGTGGTTGCCGAGGCTGCATACGACTCCGCCTACCTTTTCGTGTTCTCGCCCAGAGAGGGCACCGAGGCGGCCGAGATGACCGGCGACTTCGTGGACCATGCGGTATCGGTGAGCCGCTTCGATCGCCTCCAGGAGGTGCTGCAGCGGTCTGCCCGAATGCGTTACGAGGCGAGGGTCGGTCGAATCGAGGAGATTCTGATCGAGGGACCCTCCAAGCGCGAGCCCAGCCAGGTGACCGGGCGTACCCGACAGAACAAGATCGTTCACGTTGCCTCCAGTGAGGGCCTTCGAGCGGGGGCCTATGCCGAAGTCGAGATCACGGGGGCTGCCGCCCACTACCTGCACGCAGAGCTGGTCGAGGTGACAGCCGCACCGCGTCACCGCCGGCGGATCCCCGTGGCATCGGCCTGAGCCCTGGCGGCCTGACGAGAATGCCTACTCCCAACGGGCACCTGGTGCTTGTCGGCACCACCGCCTCTGGCAAGTCGGCATTGGCTATGGAGGCTGCTCGAAGGCGTCCCGGTGTCGAGTTGGTGTCGATGGACTCCATGCAGATCTACCGCGGAATGGACATTGGCACCGCAACACCCTCTGCGGAGGAGCGGGCCGAGGTTCGACACCACCTTCTCGACATCGTGGATCCGGGCGAGGAGTTCACGGTCTCTGAATTCAAGGCGAGCTGTATGACCGTCCTGGCGGATCTTGACGAAAGGGGTGCCCGCGGCGTACTGGTGGGCGGTACCGGCCTCCATGTCCGTGCAGTGGTCGATGATCTGGAGATTCCCGGCCGCTTCGACGAGGTCCGTGTCGACCTCGAGGCAGAGCCAGACACGGCCGCGCTGCATGATCGGCTGAGAGGTCTCGACCCAGTTGCCGCCGAGAGGATGGAGCCGACGAACCGCCGCCGCGTAGTCAGGGCCCTGGAGGTCTGTGTTGGCTCAGGGCGGCCGTTTTCGTCCTTTGGTCCCGGGATGAACGCCTATCCGGCCAGCCCATTTACCCAGGTCGGGGTGCACCTGCCGAGGGCCGTGGTCGACCGGCGGATCGCCGAACGCTACGAACAGCAGTTGGCTGAGGGCTTTGTGGACGAGGTTCGAACTCTGGCCTCCCTGCCCGGTGGACTCTCGAGGACGGCCCGCCAGGCCCTCGGCTACAGGCAGGTCCTTGACTACCTTGAGGGCAGGTGCGGGCTCGAGGAGGCCATCAACGCCGCTGTTGTGGCGACCCGACGCTTCGCCCGCCGGCAGGAGCGCTGGTTCAGGCGAGATCCGCGGCTCACCTGGATGGGCGCCGAGGAGGACCCCATGGAGGTCCTCAACCAGGTGCTCGCAAGCCTTGACGGGCGGTGACTCAAACCGTGTGTGACTGGGGGGCTCCCGTGGGAGAGACTGGTCCTGTGAACCTGATCCACTGCCACGGCTTCGGCAACCAGTTCCTCATCGCCTTCACCGACGAGGTGCCAGTCGATGGTCCTGAGCGTGCACGCTCCCTGTGTGATCCGGTCAGCGGCATCGGAGCCGACGGCCTGGTCTTTGGGACGCCAACCAACCGGGGTGACTCGACACGGCTCACGTTCACCCTGTTCAACAGCGACGGCAGCCCTGCCGAGGTGAGCGGCAACGGCCTTGCCTGCTTTGGCCATGCGATCCTGCGGACCATGCCACGACAAGAAGACCTGGATGTGGTGGTGGACACCGCTGCAGGACCCAGGCGCATCCGGGTAGTCGGCACGGCAGTCGATGTCGAGGTGTCTGTCACCGTTGAGATGGGAGCGGCTGGCGACGGACCCGACCTCAGAGGACTTTCGGTCGAGTTGGGTGGGCCTCAGGCTGGTCGGGTGGCCAGTGTCGACATGGGCAACCCGCACCTCGTGGTGGAGGTGGCCGACCCGGCTGTCATCGATCTGGCAACCATCGGTCCGCAACTCGAGGCCTACTTTCAACCCGTGGGATGCAACGTCCACATGGTGTCGGTGGTCGACAGGTCCACAGTCTGGCTTCGGACTTGGGAGCGGGGAGCCGGCCTTACCGAGGCGTGCGGCAGCGGCGCCTGCGCCGCAGCGGCCACGGCTCATTCGTGGGGCGCCGTCGACGACATCGTCAGGGTTCGTATGCCTGGGGGTGAAACGACCGTTGTCGTCGGAGATCCGATGGTGCTGAGCGTGACGTCGACGTTCGTTGGTGATAGCGAGGTGACCGATGGGTGACGATCGGGCCAACCGCAGCGACGATTCGCACAGGGGTGCCTTCGGTGAGTTCGGTGGTGAGAGCACCGGGCTGATCGACCGTGCGTTCCGTGAGCGCATTGTCCTCGCCGGGGTAACCCTCAACCGGGGAGACACGGAGATAACCGAGGCGTCCCTCGACGAGCTGGCGCAACTGGTCGATACGGCCGGGGCCGATGCCGTCGCGCGGGTGCACCAGTCGCGTGAGAGCCCCGACGCTGCCACCTATGTGGGCAGCGGCAAGGCTGCAGAGATCCGCGATGTCTCCGAGGAACACGATGCGGACACCGTCGTGTTCGACGACGAGTTGAGCCCGGCACAACAGGGCAACCTGACCGCCATCCTGAAGCGGTCGGCGCTCGACCGCACTGCTGTGATCCTCGACATCTTCGCCCAGAACGCATCCAGCCTCGAGGGCAAGGCCCAGGTCGAGCTGGCGCAACTCCGTTACCGGTTGCCGAGGCTGCGTGGAATGGGCAAGGTGCTCAGCCAGCAGGGTGGAGGTATCGGAACGAGAGGCCCCGGCGAGACCCAGCTCGAGGTCGACAGGCGGCGCCTTATGCGCCGTGTCAGCCGCCTCGAAGCCGACCTCAAACGGGTCAGACGCCACAGGGCCACACAGTCGAAGGCCCGGCGGCGCACCAGCAATCAGTCGGTGGCCATCGTGGGCTACACGAACTCGGGAAAGTCCACGTTGTTGAACCGCTTGACAGACGCAGGGGTGCTCGTCGAGGACCGTCTCTTTGCGACCCTCGACGCCACGACCCGGCGCCTTGACCTTCCCGGGGGTGAGTCGGTCTACATGACCGACACCGTCGGATTCGTGCGCAAGCTGCCTCACCAACTGGTCGATGCCTTCAAGTCGACCCTCGACGTGGTGGTCGACGCAGACCTCCTGTTGCACGTGGTCGATTCGTCAGACCCCGACCCGATGGGCAGCATCGACGCCGTGCGGCACGTCCTGAGCGAGATCGGTGCCGCCGACGTGCCCGAGATGTACGTGTTCAACAAGGCCGATCTGGCACCTGTCGAGGCCGCCAGGTTGGCGGCCCGAGAGCCCGACTCGGTTGTGGTGTCGGCCGTCACCGGCGACGGTGTTCCAGAACTGTTGGCGGAGGTGGCGAACAGGCTGAGGGCTGTTACGAGCCTCTACTCGCTGCTGGTCCCGTTCGACAGGGGCGACATCCTGGCCATGGCCCACCGTGAGGGAGAGGTCCTGTCAGAGACAGCCGATGAGGACGGATGGAGTCTCGAGGCGCGCCTGGACGAGGGTTCGGCTGGGCGCCTCGACGAGTTCGTCGTGGATTCTGACCGGCCCGAGTTGTCGGGCTGAACCCGGGGGAGAAGACATGGCTGCAGGGTTCCAACCGCCTCCGTATCCGTTCGACCGGATCGACGACCTGAGGCAGGTGGCTGCGTCGCTACCCGGTGGGTCCGTGGACCTCTCCATCGGGAACCCGAGTGACCCCGTACCAGAGGTTGTGGCTGCGGCCCTTGCCGAGCCGGATCCGGCACGTACGTATCCACCGTCGATCGGAAGCGCCGACCTACGGAGGGCTGTCGCCGACTGGGCCGACAGGAGTCTCGGCGTGAGCCTCGAGCCGGCAGCGATCGGGGCGTGCATAGGCACCAAGGAACTTGTGACCGGCCTGCCCCATCTGCTCAGGCTCAGGGACCCGGCGCGGGACACCATCTTGTATCCGGCCGTGTCGTATCCGTCCTATGCCATGGGAGCCGAGTTGGCCGGGTGTCGGGCGGTGGCGGTTCCCCTCGACGCTAAGTGGTGCCTCGACCTGTCGGCGATTGAGGAGTCGGATGCGGCGAGGGCCCTGGCCCTGTGGGTGAACACGCCCGGCAACCCGGCCGGGGGGCTCGACGACCTGGAGGCCGCCGCCTCGTGGGGACGTTCACATGGCGTGACCGTCCTGTCCGACGAGTGCTACGCCGAGTTCACGTGGCAGGGCCCACCCAGGTCGGTGCTCCGTCACGGTTCTGACGGCGTGCTGGCCGTGCACTCACTCTCGAAGCGCTCCAACCTGGCGGGCCTGCGGGTCGGTTACTACGCCGGCGACCCCTACCTGGTCACCTATCTGCAGGAGGTCCGTAAGCATCAGGGCTTCATGGTTCCCGGCCCGGCCCAGGCAGCAGCGGTGGCGGCCCTCTCAGACCAGACCCACGTCGACATACAGCGCGACCGCTACAGGCGCCGCCTCGAATCGCTTGTCGAGGTGATGGCGGCAATCGGTGTGGATGTGCCCATGCCCGGAGGCGGCTTCTACCTCTGGGCGCCTGCTCCCGGGGGCGACGCATGGGGGTTTGCCCGTCGGCTCGCAGACGAGGTCGGCATGGTTGCCAGCCCGGGGGAGTTCTTCGGCGAGGCCGGCTCCGACCATGTGCGCCTGGCGGCCGTGGCCGGCGATGAGCGCATCGAACTCCTGCGTGACAGGGTCGGCATCTGACCGAAACCGGTCCCGGCGGGCACATCCCGGGCTGTAGCCTCGGCGCCATGTCAGACCTCCGCACACAGATCGAGGACATCTGGGCGGCCCGCGATTCGTTGGATGCCGACGACGAAGGCGCCAACTCCACAATTCACGGTGCCATCGACCTGCTGGATGCCGGCGAGGCCCGTGTCGCCGAACCCGACGGCGAGGGTGGGGTGGTGGTCAACGAGTGGCTGAAGTTTGCCATCCTGCTGCTGTTCCGCCAGGCACAGATGTCGACCATCGAGGTCGGCCCGTTCGAGTTCGCCGACAAGATTCCGCTCAAGGCCGACTATGCCTCCCGTGGGGTCCGGGTGGTTCCCGGTGCGTCGGCCCGGTGGGGCAGCTATCAGGGCCCGGGTGTGATCATGATGCCCAGTTACATCAACATCGGTGCCTACGTGGGTGCCAACACCATGGTGGATACGTGGGCGACCGTCGGTTCCTGCGCACAGATCGGAGCCAACGTGCACCTCTCGGGGGGCGTTGGCATTGGTGGTGTCCTTGAACCGCCGAACGCCGTTCCAGTCATGGTCGGCGACGACTGCCTCATCGGAAGTCGCTGCATTGTGGCCGAGGGTGCCCGGGTCGGCGACGGCGTGGTGCTCGGTGCGGGGGCGGTCCTGACGGGTTCCATCCCGGTCATCGACGCCGAGACCGGCGAGGAGTTGAGTAGGGGCGAGGTGCCCTCCTGGTGCGTGGCTGTCCAGGCCAGCCGAGGGCGTGAGTTTGCGGGTGGCCGGTTCGGAATGCCATGCGTGCTCGTCATCAGACGCCTCGATCCGGGCGAGCGCCACGACAAGTCAGCCCTCAACGACATCCTGCGCAGCCACGGCGTCACCACCTGACGCCCCGGCCGCCCACGGATTGCCTGCCATGACCGACCTTCTGGCCCTCACCGCCGAACTGGTTTCGGTGCCGTCGGTGAGCCATGACGAGGCGGCGATCGTCGCCCTGATAGAGGCAAGGTTGAGAGCCGTTCCGGGCCTCAATGTCGACAGGGTGGGTGACAACCTGGTGGCGCGAACCGACCTGGGTCGACCGCAGAGGTTGATCCTGGCTGGTCATACCGACACGGTCCCCGGCGACACCGCTGCCGGTGCCCGTATTGACGGCGACACCTGCATAGGCCTCGGCAGCGCTGACATGAAGGGCGGCCTGGCGGTCATGTTGGAGCTCGCCACCTCGGTGCCGGAACCATCGGTTGACGTGACCTGGGTCTTTTACGCCCGCGAGGAGGTTGCGAGCGAGCTCAACGGCCTCGCTGAGATCTTCTCCGAGGCGCCTCACCTGCTCGAGGGGGATGCGGCGATTCTGGGTGAGCCGACCGGGGCGGCAATCGAGGCTGGTTGTCAGGGCACCATGCGCTTCAGGGTCTCGCTCTCGGGTGTGCGAGCCCACTCTGCACGGCCATGGATGGGTGTCAACGCCATTCACCGGGCAGGCGGGCTGCTGTCGGCAATCGACTCCTACCAACACCGTGAGCCCGAGATCGACGGCTGTACGTTCCGCGAGGCCCTGCAGGTGGTGCGTATCGACGGTGGTATCGCCGGCAACGTCGTACCCGACAGGGTGGATCTTCTCATCAACCACCGGTATGCCCCCGATCGCAGTGGTGGCGAGGCCGAGGCCCATGTCAGGGAGGTGCTGGCGCCGTTCACCGATGATGGCGACGAGGTGGCTCTTGTGGACCACGCACCGGCTGCGGCACCGGGACTGGGGCATCGGCTGTTGTTGAACCTGGTTGCCGATGGAGGCCTCGATGTACGGGCCAAGCTGGGCTGGACCGACGTGGCGTTCTTTGCCGCCAGGGGGATGCCCGCTGTGAATTTCGGACCGGGTGAGTCGACGCTCGCCCACACGGCAGATGAACGAATCGAGCGGTGGTCCCTGGTGGCCTGCTACGACGCCCTAGCCAGGTTGTTGACGGCCGACGCCTGAGGCCGGGGTGCGTGGGTCAGACCCTGCGTAGAACGGTGACCACGCGACCGTAGATGTCAACCTCGTCGGCCGGGTAGCGCATCTCGTCGAAGGCCGGGTTGGACGGAACCAGCACGACGGTGTCGCCGTCGATCCGCAGGTGCTTGACGGTTGCCTCGCCGTCTGGGATCCCCGCCACGACCAGGTCTCCCGGGTCGGCGGTTGGCTGAACCCGTGCCACGACGTGGTCACCGTCGAAGATGCCGGCATCGATCATGGAGTCACCCCTGACCCTGAGCATGAAGAGGTCTCCGCTGCCGGTGAACTCGGACGGCATGGGGACGGACTCCTCGACGTTCTCGACGGCGAGCACCCCCGTGCCTGCGGCGATGTCGCCGACGAGGGGTACGTGGCGTACAGCTCCGCGGTCGACGGCGGCTCCGGTGCTGGGGTCGAGGCGGACCTCGATGGCCCGTGGCTTTGAGGGGTCGCGGCGCAGGTAGTCGCGGTCCTGGAGGGTTGCGAGGTGTGAGTGGACCGTGGAGGGGGAGGTGAGTCCCACAGCCTTTCCGATTTCGCGAACGGAGGGTGGGTAGCCGTGCTCCCGGGTGTGGGAGTCGACGAAGTACAGGATCTGGCGCTGCCTGTCGGTGAGGTCCTTGTGGATCATGGCTGCTGCTCGCTCTCGGGCTTGTCTACGGGGTTTTCGTGAAGTTGCTTGCAATCGAACAGGTGTTCGGTACACTGGTAATCGTGATCGAACACCTGTACGTCGCACATATGTTCCCCGAACAGACGTTCCGTGTCAAGGACCGCTGTTTCGGTGGTGCTGTCGGTTTCCACAGGCGCTGTCACACCCCGACAACAGGATGTATGAGATGACCGCAATCACCCACGCAACCAGCCCGGTCCACGGGTTTCGGATTCAGGCCACCACACAGAGCCTTGTGCGTCCGATGCCGGCATCGGTATACCGCCGTCGCCGCATCATGGTGGCTGCCGTGCTCTCCACCGTCGTCTTCCTCGCATCGCTCGTAGCCGGTGAGATCGCCGGTCAGGTCAACGGCTCGCCAGGTTCCGCACCGGCAGGAGCAGCCGGAGAGCCTGTCATCTACGTGGTCCAGCCCGGCGATTCTCTCTGGGCCATTGCAGAACGCATCACGCCACCCGGTGTCGACCTTCGCTACACGGTCGACCAGTTGGCCGTGGCATCTGGTGGGCCTCTGCTTCATGCAGGCCAGAAGATTGTCCTACCTCCGGGCGTCTCCCTCCCATAGACATTCCAGCCCGGGGGTGGGGCGAGGCCCTGTGGACGCTTAGGCAAGCAGGTAGCGGCAGAACAGGAACCCGTCGTCGCTCAGCACCCGGTCCAGCCTGAGCCCGGCGGGTGCGGTCAGGGCCGGTCCCGACAGGATCCGCCTGGCGGTTCCTCCTGCCAGCAGTGGCGAGATGGTCAGGTTCAGTTCGTCGACCAGGCCAGCGGCCACCAACTGGTGGTTGAGCGACGGGCCACCCTCGGCGAGGACCACGCCGGCTCCCCGCTCGGCCAGGTCGGCCACGACAAGCCTTACATCGACCCGGCTGCCGGCCCCGGCGTCGACCACCTCGGCCACACCAGAAAGAGAGTTGCGGGCAGAGCCCGGCGCACCGGTTGCCGTGTAGATGAGCGGTGGCGGGTCTGCCGGATCTACCCGTTGAAACATGAGGGCGGTCGGGTCCAGGGCGAGGCTGGCCGAGACCACAGCCAGGCGTGGACGCGGCGGCCTTCCGCTGGTCGCACGCAGCACCCCGACCCTGTCATCCGGGGTTCTCGGCGCCCTGTAGTTCTCGGCCCTGACCGTGCCTGCACCAACGAGGATCACGTCGGCAAGGCCACGCAGCGTGCCCAGCAGGTGCCGATCGGCCTCACCGCCGAGGCCGCCAGAAGCACCGTCCAGAGCGGTGGCCCCGTCGGCCGAGGAGATCATGTTCATGAGCACCCACGGGCGTGTTCCGTCGGTCTGGCGCATGTCGTCATGGACGAGGTCGACCGGGTCGATATCGACTATGCCGCCATCGGTGGGGAACACCTGTCTCACGGCTCGAACCGTAACCGCGTGGCGACGCCGGGGCATCGGCACGATGAGGCGGATGCCTGCCCGAGAGAACCGCCGGTATCGCGAAATCCACAGCAAGTCCCCTAGTCCTCCACAGGGGCGGCTCCGTATGGTGCGACGGCGGTCAACTCCGGGAGGGTCCCGGCGGTTGTCACCCGCGGACCCTACAGTCGGACCCCGGCTTCATTTCGGGGACACCGGTGCCGGAGACCCAGATGGCAAGAGACAAGATCAGGAGCCCTAGATGACGCTGGTACCCGATCGTGGAGTGCTCGGAATCGGCCGCCACTTCACCAACGAAGGGCCAGACCCCTACGACGCAGTCACCTGGGAACGGCGCGACTCCCGCCTGGTCGACCATCGCGACGGCAGCGTGGTGTTCGAACAACTCGACGTCGAGGTACCCGACACCTGGTCGGTGAACGCAACCAACATCCTCGCCCAGAAGTACTTCCGCGGCACCCCGGGATCCGCCGGGCGCGAGTCCTCTCTGCGGCAGGTGGCCGACCGGGTGGTCGACACCATTGCAGAGTGGGGCCTGAGCGACGGCTACTTCGTCGACGCTACCGAGGCGGCGACATTCGCCGATGAGCTCAAGCACCTGATCGTCACCCAGAGGGCGGCGTTCAACTCGCCGGTCTGGTTCAACATCGGAGTGGCGGGCGTACCTCAGCAGGCATCGGCCTGTTTCATCCTGGCGGTCGACGACAAGATGTCGTCCATCCTGAACTGGTACGTCGAGGAGGGAACCATCTTCAAGGGTGGTTCCGGTGCGGGCGTCAACCTGAGCAAGATCCGCTCCTCACGTGAGCCCCTGACCGGCGGTGGTTCAGCCAGCGGTCCGGTCAGCTTCATGCGCGGTGCGGATGCCTCTGCCGGCACCATCAAGAGCGGCGGCAAGACCCGGCGGGCGGCCAAGATGGTCATCCTCGATGCCGGTCATCCAGACGTCGAGGACTTCATCTGGTGCAAGGCACGCGAGGAGAAAAAGATCCGCGTGCTCGAAGAGGCCGGTTTCGACGTCGGCTTCGACGGTACCGACAGCCATTCCATCCAGTACCAGAACGCAAACAACTCGGTCAGGGTCACCGATGAGTTCATGGCGGCGGTCGATGCCGACGCCGACTGGGATCTCCTGGCTGTCACCGACGGTTCGGTCATCGAGACACTCCGGGCCCGCGACCTGTTCCGCCAGATCTCCCAGGCCGCATGGGAGTGCGCCGACCCGGGTGTGCAGTTCGACACCACCATCAACTCATGGAACACGGCGTCCAACACCGGTCGAATAACGGCCAGTAACCCTTGCAGTGAATATGTTCACCTCGACAACTCGGCTTGCAATCTGGCCAGCCTCAACCTGCTGAAGTTCCTCGACCAGGGCGACGACTCGACCGCCATTGGTGGTTTCGACATCGAGGGCTTCAGCCACGCTGTCGACGTGGTGTTCACCGCCCAGGAGATCCTCGTGGGCAACGCCGACTATCCGACTGCTCCCATCGGCGAGAACACCCGTGCCTTTCGCCAGCTGGGTCTGGGTTACGCCAACCTGGGCGCCATGCTCATGGCGCTCGGCATGCCCTACGACAGCGACGACGGCCGTGCTGTGGCAACTGCTGTCACCTCGCTGATGACCGGCAAGGCCTACCGGGCCTCGGCACGCCTGGCCGACCGCATGGGTCCGTTCGCCGGCTACGAGGCCAACCGTGAGCCCACCCTCGGGGTGCTCGACAGACACCGTGAGGCAGCCGAATTGCTTGACGACGCAACTGCTCCCGCTCTCGTGGCTGCGGGTCGGCAGGCATGGTTCGAGGCCTGTGCCCTCGCTCAGCGCGTCGGTGTTCGCAACAGCCAGGCCACCGTGCTTGCCCCCACGGGAACCATCGGTCTGTTGATGGACTGCGACACCACCGGCATCGAACCCGATCTGGGGCTCGTGAAGACAAAGCGTCTCGCAGGTGGCGGCACCATGTCCATAGTCAACCGGACCGTACCCCGTGCGCTCGAGCGACTCGGCTACTCCGAGGACGAGTCGGCATCAATCGTCGCCTACATCGACGACAACCATTCGGTCATCGGCTGCCCCGACCTGAAGCCCGAGCACGCCGCCGTGTTCGCCACCTCCATGGGCGACAACCCGATTCACCACATGGGCCACATCCGCATGATGGGGGCGGTCCAGCCGTTCCTGTCGGGTGCCATCTCCAAGACCTGCAACATGCCCGAGGACGTCTCCGTCGACGACGTCGAGGGGCTGTTCATGGAGTCCTGGAAGCTTGGCCTCAAGGCGGTGGCCATCTACCGCGACAACTGCAAGGTGGGCCAGCCGCTCTCGTCTGGCAAGGGCGAGTCCAAGCCGGCCACCCAGGTTGTCGAGGCCGTGGCACCGGGCGAGCCTGTTCGCCGCAAGATGCCCCGCAGCCGCAGGTCGCTCACGTTCGACTTCCGTGTGGCCGACTGCAAGGGCTTTGTCACCGTCGGTGAGTACGAAGACGGCCGCCCCGGCGAGATCTTCGTGCGTGTCTCAAAGCAGGGCTCCACCCTGGCGGGCATCATGGACGCCTTCGCAATCTCACTCAGCCACGGCCTCCAGTACGGGGTGCCGCTGCGGGCGTTCGTCGAGGCCTATACGGGCATGCGCTTCGAGCCGGCCGGCATGACCGACGACCCGGAGCTGCGCATTGCCACGAGCCTCATCGACTACCTGTTCAGGCGCCTGGCCGTCGAGTACCTGACGACCGAGGAGCGTGCCGAGATGAACATCCTCACGAGCAGCGAGCGCATCCAGCCCACCCTCCCCGGGGTAGAGGAGTCAGCGACCGAGACCCGCCAGGGTGGCGACATCCAGCCTGATCCACCCAGCATCCCGTCGGCAGCGCAGTTCGCCGCGCACCTGACAACCAGCTCCTCGAGCTCGGCCCCGATGTGCATGCAGTGTGGCGTGGCCATGCAGCGTGCAGGTTCGTGCTACGTGTGCACCGACTGCGGCGCTACGAGTGGGTGCTCGTGAGCAGTCGAGGCGACGGCAGGGCCTGATGGCAAGGTTGCGCTTTTCGTTCGGCACGATGGGGTCCGGCAAGAGCACGCTGGCCCTGCAGATCCACCACAACCTGTCGTCACGTGGTCTCCAGGGCCTGTTGTGCAGCCAACTTGACAGGGCCGGCGGCAAGGTGTCGAGCGCTCTCGGTGTGTCGGCCGATGCGGTAGAGGTGGGGCCCAGGCTGAACCTCTACGAGCTGGCCGTGGCGATGCAGGAGCGGCACGGGCGGCTCGACTACATGGTCTGTGACGAGGCCCAGTTCTACCTCACCGAGCAGGTCGACCAGTTGGCCCGAATCGTCGACGAGCTCGGAGCCGACGTCTACACCTTTGGCCTGCTCACCTCCTTCCAGGGTCTCTTGTTCGATGGCACCCGGCGCCTCCTCGAGATGGCCGATGAGAGCGTCGAGGTGCAGGTCGAGGCCCGCTGCTGGTGCGGGTCCCAGGCCACCCACAACGCCCGCATCGTCGACGGCGTGCAGGTCTACGACGGCGAGCTGTTCGTGGTCGACGACCCCGAGAACCATCAGGTCGCCTACGACCTGCGTTGCCGCAGGCACTGGTTGTCAGGTGATTCCGGGCTGGCCCAGGCCGACCCGGCCATGCTGGGCGCAGTGGCCGACCTGACCGGCTGATCCTGCCCGCCTGACCGAAACGCCGGGCCGGGCTGCGGGTACCCTTCGCCTATGATCGACTTCAAGCCACCCCTCGACGACATCCGCCTGGTTCTGACCGAGATAGGCGACATCGGAGGCCTCTGCGACCTCCCTGACTTTGACCATGTCGATGTGGACACCATCGACGGGGTGCTCGACGAGTTGGGCCGCTTTGTGGCCGAGGTGATCGCTCCCACCAACCGCATTGGTGATGAGCAGGGGTGCTCGGTCGCCGACGGGGTGGTCACGGTCCCAGAAGAGTTCCACACGGCGTGGGACCAGTACGTGGCATCAGGGTGGGGTGCCATCTCCCAGGACCCGGAGTACGGCGGGGGTGGCTTCCCGGGTTCGATCCAGACGGTGCTCACAGAGTTGCTCGCTACCGCCAATCGGGCCTGGTCGATGGGGCCGATGCTCACCGTCGGTTCCCTCGACGCACTCCACGCCTTCGGCGACGAGGGTCAGAGGGAGACCTACATTCCCAAGATGGTCACGGCCGAGTGGTCCGGAACCATGAACCTGACAGAGCCCCAGGCCGGCTCAGACGTGGGGGCCCTGACCACGAAGGCCGTGCCGCACGACGACGGTACCTACCGAATCTTCGGAACCAAGATCTTCATCACCTTCGGCGAGCACGAACTGGCCAAGAACATCATCCAGATGGTGCTGGCCCGCACTCCCGACAGCCCGCCTGGGACCCGTGGAATATCTCTGTTCATCGTTCCCAAGTACCTCGTGGCCGAAGATGGCTCGCCGGGCGAGCGCAACGACTACACGTGTGTCTCCCTTGAGCACAAGCTGGGCCTGCACGCCAGCCCCACCTGTGTCATTTCCTATGGGGAATCCGGTGGGGGTGCCGTGGGTTATCTCGTAGGTGAAGAACACCAGGGGATGCGTTACATGTTCAAGATGATGAACAACGCCCGTCTCGGCGTCGGGGTCGAGGGCCTTGCCGTTACCGAGAGGGCCCTTCAGTTGGCGGCCGACTTCGCCCTTGAGCGCCGTCAGGGAACAGCGGTCGGAGCCCAGCGCGGTGAGCAGTCTGCAATCGTCGAGCACGCCGACGTGCGGCGGATGCTGCTCACGATGAGGGCCTACACAGACGCCATGCGGTGCCTTCTCTACCTCAACTCGTCGGCACTCGACGTTGCCGGCCACCACCCCGACCCCGAGACACGACAGGCGGCCGCAGAGCGTGCTGAGCTGCTCACCCCCATCTCCAAGGCGTGGTGCACCGACGTGGGTGTCGAGATGGCCTCGCTCGGCATTCAGGTGCACGGTGGCTACGGCTACATCGAGGAGACCGGTGCAGCCCAACACCTAAGGGATGCACGGATCTCACCGATCTACGAGGGAACCAACGGGATTCAGGCGATCGACCTGGTGGGCCGAAAGTTGTCCCTTCGTGCCGGTGGCGTGATGGGCGACCTGCTCGACGAGATCGCTGCGATAGACGGGGCGCTGGAGGAAGCGGGCGATGACTTCGCCTCGATCCGCTCGAACCTGGCCGACGGGCTTGCAGCATTTCGTGAGGCCACGGCATGGATCATCGCCAACGGTGTCGACGATCCCAACGAGGCCCTGGCTGCTGCCACCCCGTACCTGAAGATGTTCGGTCAGGTGGTAGGTGGTTGGCTCCTGGCACGTCTGGCCCTGGGGGCGAGGCGTCGGCTCGCCGAGGGTGTCGGCGATACGGCACACCTTGAGGGCAAGATCGTGGCGGCCAGGTTCTATGCGGAGCAGCTGTTGCCGGTAGCGCGTGCCCAGCTGGGTGCCGTCACTGCCGGTGCCGGCGACCTGTTCGCAATCTCGGCCGACGGCTTCTCGGCCTGATGGCGGCGGGGTAGGCGACGATGTTCGCCTCATTGGTAGCGGCTGCGCCTCTGGCGACGCTGCTCGGTTTCATACCCAGCCCGTCTTCGGGGTCTGTGCATCTGGGGCCGGTCCAGCTGCGGGCCTACGGCCTCATGATCGGGCTCGGTGTCGTGGCCGCGGTCTGGGTGGGCCAGAGGCGTTGGGTGGCAAGGGGTGGTGATCCCGACGACATCTCCTCGATTGCCATGTGGGCGGTGCCGGCGGGGCTGATCGGTTCCCGGATCTACCACGTGGCCACCGACTGGAAGCGCTTCACGGGTCGCTGGGGCGACGTGTTTGCCATCTGGCAGGGAGGCCTCGGCATACCCGGTGGTCTTGCGGCGGGTGTTCTGGTCGGCGTGCTGGTGGCCCGCCGGCGCGGTATGAGCGTGCCTGCAATGCTGGACACGCTCGTTCCGACGTTGCCGATAGCCCAGGCGATCGGCAGGTGGGGCAACTGGTTCAATCAGGAGGTCTTTGGCGGTCCGACAGACCTGCCGTGGGGGCTGCGAATAGACGAGGCAAACCGACCGACCGAATACCTCGCATCCACGACCTTCCATCCCACGTTCCTCTACGAGGGAATCTGGAACCTGGCCCTGGCATGGTTCCTGATACGGGTTGACCGGCGCGGTGTCCTGCGTCCGGGACACCTGATCGGCCTGTGGGTGTTCGGCTATGGCGTGGGCCGACTCTGGGTGGAGACGATCCGTGTGGATGCGGCGTTCCTGGTGTGGGGGCTCCGGGTGAACATCTGGGTGAGCCTCATTGCGATTGCCGTCGGTGGTGCTGTCGCCGTGGTCGGCCGGACGGACAGCGCGTCTGTCGAGCCCACCTCAGACCTTCACTAACCTGCACGACATGGCAAACATGGGCCAGGGGGCCAACAGCGTAGGCAAGCGGGTGGACCGCACCTTTGCGTTCATCGACCTGTCGGGTTTCACAGCGTTCATGGATTCCGAGGGTGATAGATCGTCGGTGGACGTGATCATCGGCTTTCGGGCTGTGGTCCGCCGTGTGGCAGGTGACCGTGGGGTGCGGGTGGCGAAGTTTCTCGGTGACGGTGCGATGCTCGTCGGGGTTGAGCCTGAGCCTCTCGTGGAGACCGTTGTCGAGATCGAGGCCTGCATCGACGCAGCCGGGTCCGTCCTTCCGCTCCGGGCCGGCATCGCCCGCGGCTGGGTTCTGCTCATCGAGGGCGAGGACCACATCGGCGATGCTGTGAACCTTGCCTCCAGGCTGTGTGACACCGCCCAGCCGAACGAGGTGCTGGCACCGGCGTCGATGGTGTCTGACCTGTTGGTGAACACCGGTCACGAGGACCTCGGTCCTCACCAGATCAACGGCTTTGCCGAGCCGATCGACCTGGTCCGGCTTGTCTCACCTGACGCGGCACGCTGACACCGGTGGCTCCAGACGGAACACCGTTCGAGTCTGCGGTGGCCGAGGTGCTTCGACGCCTCTCGCCTGGCGAGGTGGTGACCTATGGCGAGGTTGCACTCGAGGCTGGGCATCCCGGGGCCCATCGGGCTGTCGGTCGCTTCCTGCGTGACAGCGACGGGTGGCCCTGGTGGAGGGTCGTCACATCGACGGGTCGCCTCGTTCCCGGGCTCGAGATCGAACAGGCTGAGAGGTTGGGTGCCGAGGGTGTCAGGGTTGCGAACGGGAGGGTCGTTGTTGGCTGAGAAGCGGGGTCTCTGACGACACGCCGCCCATGGAGGTAGGCTTGGGTCTGCCCGTTCGGGCCAAGTCGATCGCTTGTGTGTCGACCCCGGACCGGAATCGTCACCCGTGAAAGGTGGTGGCGATACCCGCACGAGACCGCGGGTGACGAACCCGGCGGCCCGGCCGCCGAGAAACGAATGACAGATGACGACGACCCAGTTCGCCGATCTGGGCGTGGACCAGGACCTGGTCGATGCCCTGACTGAGCGGGGCATCTCAGCCCCGTTCGAGATACAGGCCCTCACCATCCCAGATGGCCTGGCCGGACGCGACGTGTGCGGGCGTGCCAAGACGGGGTCGGGCAAGACCCTGGCCTTTGGTCTTCCGCTTGTGCAGTTGCTGCCCAATGCCCAACCCGGACGTCCAACTGGTCTGGCCCTGGTACCCACCCGTGAGCTGGCAGTGCAGGTCAGCCGTGAGATCGAGCCACTGGCCAAGGTCAGGAACATCTCGGTCCTTGCGGTCTACGGGGGAGCGCCGATCGAAAAGCAGATTGCGGCCCTCGAAAAGGGTGTTGAGCTGGTTGTGGCCACCCCGGGTCGCATGATCGACCTGATTGAGCGGGGCGAGCTCTCGGTCGCCGATGTTGAGCGGGTCGTGATCGACGAGGCAGACCGGATGGCCGACATGGGCTTCATGCCCCAGGTCGAGTGGATTCTGCGCCGCGCCGAGGCCGATCACCAGACCCTGTTGTTCTCGGCGACGCTTGACGGAATGGTCGGTGGGCTCATTAGCCGCTACCAGAACGATCCCGTCATGCACGAGATCGCCGCCGGCGAGGCCACGGTCGAGGAGATGGAGCACCGCTTCCTGGCAGTCCACGAGATGGACCGCGTGAAGGTGGCGGCGGCGATAATCGACGGCTCCAACCGGACCATCGTGTTCTCACGGACCAAGTGGGGTGCCGACAAGCTCACCCGCAGGCTCGTCGAAGAGGGTGTGAACGCCGCTGCCATCCATGGAGACCTCCGCCAGAGCCAACGTGAGAAGGCACTAGGTGACTTCGCGAACGGGAAGGTGAAGGCGCTGGTGGCAACCGACGTTGCAGCCCGTGGCATCCACGTCGACGACGTCGACGTCGTCATCCACTATGACCCTCCGTCCGATGCAAAGACCTACCTCCACCGCTCAGGGCGGACCGCACGTGCCGGTGAGTCCGGCGTGGTGGTCAGCCTGGTTGTCTGGAACGAGGAACTCGAGGTCCGCAAGCTGCTGCGCCGTCTCGGCATGAAGTTCCCGATTGTCGAGGTCTTCTCCAACGACGACCGCCTTGCCGACCTGCACGCCTGGGATCCGACCGAAGAAGCCGCCTGACCGGAACGGTGAGCGGCTCGACCACATCGGGGGTACGGGCCGCCCTCAGCGCCGGGGTTCCAGCCGAGGTTGTTCTGGCCTCTGTAGTTGCGGGGTCAGGTGGGCCAGCCTTCATTGTTGACGGCGCTGTCATCGGACCGGTGACCCTGGACCAGCCGATCGATCTGGTTGGTGACGACGGGTTGGGCCGCATCTACGAGGGCCTCCTCGGGTCTGATGACCGGCGCAGCCTTGGTGCGTTCTACACGCCGTCCGAGGTGGCCGCTGGGCTGGTTGCCCAGGTGGTTACGGGTGGAACCGTTGTGGATCCTGCATGTGGGGGTGGGGCGTTCCTCCTTGCAGCCGCCCGCCGACTCCTTGACCTGGGCGTCGGCTCGCGGGAGGAGATCGTGGTCGAGAGGCTGTTTGGGGCCGACATCGATCCGGTTGCGGTGGCCGTGTGTCGTTGGAGCCTCGCCTCGTGGGCTGGGATCTCCAGCGATGAGGTCACCGGCGTGGTGGTCGGCGACTCTCTCAGTGATGGTGTCGCGGTGTGGAATGGCAGCCCGGTGGGTGGCTTTGACGCAGTCGTCGGCAACCCACCGTTTCTGGGACAGTTGAGGGAGGGAACCGCCCGGGATCCAGTGGAGCGTGAGGTTCTCAAGGAGAGGTTCGCCGGTCTGGTCGGCGCCTACACCGACACGGCGTGGCTGTTCCTGGCGCTGGGGCTCGACCTGTTGGCTGAGGGGGCCAGGATGGTGCTGATCCAGCCACAGTCGGTTCTGGCAGCCCGGGATGCAGCACCGGTCCGCTCCCACCTGCTCGATCGGGGGTTCCTTGATGCGCTCTGGTTCGACCGGTCGGGGGTGTTCTCCGGTAGGGCCGAGGTGTGTGCACCGATTGTCGAGCGTGGCTCTGGCAACCGGTCGGTTCGCCTGCTTGTTGATCGCGAGGTTGTTCCGGCCGGTGAGGTCGAGGCCCCCGGAGCCGGCCTCCGGTGGGGCGGTCTGGTTGTCGGCCTGGTGGGGATTCCCCGCGTTGATCTCGCTGGGCCCGATAGAGGTGTCAGGCGGGTCTGTGACGTCGCCGCCACGACAGCCGGGTTCAGGCAGCACTACTACGGTCTCGTGCCGGCCGTCAGAGAACACCGGGGCGAATCCGACATGGCGGCCCGTCTCGTCACCACCGGCCTCGTCGACCCGCTCCGCTGCCACTGGTCGCAACGAGAGGCCCGGTTCGCCCGGCGGGTGTGGACCGCTCCGGTCGTCGACACCGAGCTGGTCTCGGCCGAGGACCCGGTGGTTGGCGCCTGGATCGAGGCACGGCTGCATCCCAAGCTGCTGGTCGCCACCCAGACGAGGGTGATGGAGGTGGTGGTCGACCTTGACGGAGACATGGTTCCCGTGACACCGCTCGTGATCGTCGAACCTGACGAGGATGACCTGTGGAGACTCGCTGCGGCGTTGTCGGCACCACCGGTGTCGGCGCTGGCCGCCGGCCAGACCCTGGGGGCGGCGAGGGCATCTGACCGGATCAAGTTGTCGGCCGGCCAGGTGGGCGAGATGCCGCTTCCCGTCGACAACGGAGCCTGGTCCGATGGAGCGGCCCTGGCCCGCCGTCTCTGGGAGTCGCCTGGATCAGGCGGCCCAGAGGCATGGCTGGCCTTCGGGTCGGTGATGTGTGAGGCCTACGGGGTGGCCAACACCGCGATTCTGGAGTGGTGGTGGGGCCGCCACCCGGAAAGAGTTTGACCTGAGAGCACCCGAGGTCCCCTAGACTCCCTCGAAAGACATCATGAGTGGCCCGGCCTGCCGGGTCCGGCAACCTGGGACGGACACCCAAGGTGCTCACCTGCTCCTCGGGGCGGGGATGTGGTTCCGTGAGGGACAACTAAGTGTCCGGTGACGGCGTCAGCGTCGTTCCGCCGGCGCAGAGCCCGCAGTGTTGTTCCACCTGGAGGACACAATGACGCGCGACGAGGCGAGTGGGAGAGGGCCTGGCTCAGGCGACCTGCCCCGCCACCCGCGCGCCTACGCCGACGACCTGCCCGCTTCGGGAGCGTGGCAGCCAGGTGACCCGGTTGGTGGTCGCAGCTTCGTGGATGTAGCCCACGGCAGGCCCTTCGTGCTCGAGGGTGGTGGTGTGCTCGAAGAGGTCACCATGGCCTATGAGACCTGGGGCGAGTTGGCTCCCGATGCCGACAACGCCGTACTGGTTTGTCATGCACTTACCGGTGACTCCCACGCCTATGGCCGAAGTGGGCACGGGCATGCGACGCCCGGCTGGTGGAACGGCGTCATCGGCCCGGGTTGTGCACTCGACCCCGACAGGCACTTCATCGTGTGCGTCAATGTGCTGGGTGGGTGTCAGGGTTCGACGGGTCCGGCATCGATGAATCCGTCCACTGGTCTGCCCTATGGATCCAGCTTCCCCACGATCACGGCAAGGGACATGGTGCGCTGTCAGGCCGGCGTGGCGGACCACCTGGGAATCGACCGCTGGCTGAGCGTGGTCGGGGGCTCCATGGGAGGCATGCAGGTCCTCGAGTGGGGTGTGATGTTTCCCCGACGCGTGCGCTCGCTGGCACCTCTGGCGACCACGTTGGCGGCCAGTGCCCAACAGATCGCATGGAGTGCGGTGGGCAGGACCGCACTAGCCCTTGATCCGCGGTTTCGTGGCGGCGACTACTACGACGCCGAACCCGGCGACGGCCCTGCCGCCGGTCTCGCTGTGGCGCGTTCGGTGGCCCAGGTCACCTATCGCAGCGATGAGGTTTTCACCGATCGGTTCTCGCGTGAACTCGTCGATCCGCGGTCCCTGTATGACCTGTGGGACCGCTTCCAGGTTGAGTCCTACCTCGACTATCACGGCGCCAAGTTGGCCCGTAGGTTTGATGCCAACAGCTACATGGTGCTGAACAGGTCGATGGATCTCCACGACATCGGAAGGGACCGGGGGAGCCTCGAGTCGGCTGTGAGCCGCTTCCTGTCGGTGCCGGTGATGACGTTGAGCATCGACTCGGACATGTTGTACCCGGTTCACCAGCAGGTGAGCCTGAGGGACGTGGTTGTGGCCGCCGGTGGCCGCTGCGATCATCATGTGATCGCCAGCCCAGACGGGCACGACGGATTTCTCCTTGCCACCCACGAGGTGGGTGTGCATCTGGCCGACTTTCTCCGGGAGGTGGAGTGACATGGCTGAACAGGACATTTCAGACAGGGACCGGGCTCCTGAGACGATGGCGATCATGGCCGGCCGTGAGTCCAACCAGGGGGCTCTCGCTCCGATCCTGTGGGCTACGACGGCGTTTGCCTACGACTCTGTTGTCCAGGGCCACAGCCTCGCCACCGGGGTGGCTCCCGAGCGCTTCTACTCTCGCTACGGGAACCCCACCATCAACGCCTTCGAGACGACCATCTCCGAACTCGAGGGTGCTGAGGCATCCCGTGCGTTCGCCTCGGGAATGGGGGCTATGAGCGCTGTCGTTCTGGGGCTGTGTTCGACCGGCGACCACATCGTCGCCCAGCGCCAGATCTACGCAGGCACGCAACTGCTGCTCCAGACCGTGTGTCCACGGTTCGGCATCGACGTGACATTCGTGGACGGAACACAGCCGGGTGCGTTCGCCGAGGCCATCCGCCCCGGCAAGACGATGCTCGTCGTGGCCGAGACCCCTGCCAACCCGTACCTGGACCTCGTCGACCTGGATGAACTAGGTGCGCTGGTCGGCCCCATGACCGTCGTGGATTCCACGTTTGCGACACCGCTCGGACAGCAGCCGATCGCCCACGGAGTTGACCTGGTCGTCCACTCGGCCACCAAGGCCATTGCCGGCCACAACGACGCCAGCATCGGTGTCGTGTCGGGTTCCGAGGATCTGATTGCATGGCTCTGGAGCTTTGCGGTGCTCCACGGTGCCAACGCCTCGCCGACCGACGCCCTCAACGCCCACCGCGGCCTACGAACCCTCGGCGTCCGCCTGGCCAGGCAGACAGCCACCGCCCAGCGTCTCGCCGAGTTCCTGGAAGGTCACGGATCTGTCAGCCGGGTCGCCTATCCGGGCCTGGAGTCGCATCCCCAGCACGACCTGGCGAGGCGGCAGATGAGCTCGATGGGCGGCCTGTTGACGTTTGATCTGGTCGGTGGCAGCGAGGCGGGGGAGAGGTTGGTGGAGTCCACCTCGGTGGCGATCCTGGCTTCCACGCTGGGTGGCCCCGAGACCCTGGTGACCCACCCGGCCAGCACGACCCATGTGGGTCTGACCGAGGAGGAGCAGGCCGCAACCGGAATCGGGCCGGGAACGATCAGGGTCTCGTGTGGCCTCGAGGACACCGACGACGTGGTGGCCGACTTTGAGGCTGCCCTTGCGGCTGCCGGCTGAGGTGGGTCAGGCAGCAGGGGTGCTCAGCTGTCCACTACGATTGCCTGCCGGAACTGGTTGTTGAAGATGGGGAATCTGGTGCACACACCGGTACAGAGGATCGTGGCGATGCTGCTTGCTGTCGGCTCGGCCGCGGCCGTGGTGTTTCTCGTAGCCGATCCTGTGTTGGCCCAGGTCACCACCGTCGAGACCATCCCTCCCGCCGTCGACGAAAACGGCCTCACGGCCGGTGAGCGCATTGACCAGATCGTGTTCTCGATCCGACTCATCGCCGTTGCCCTGCTGGCGGTCACCGCCGCCTTCTGGTGGCACACCCGCCCGGGCCGAAGGGCTGGCGCCACAGCTGTCTCCGAGCCGACCGGCGAGGAACCAACCGCTGAAGAGGTAGTGCCCAGCGACCCGGAGTTGGAGGACCTGCTCTCGCTCCACCTGGGTGTCGATGTCACGGCCGACACCGTCGTGGCCGTCGAGACCGGGTGAGTCGGTGAGTAACCCCGAACTGGATCTCGACGCAATGCTGGCCCGGTTCAAGGAGAGGGCCGAGGCGGTCCGATCGCGGAACATGCCACCGATCGGCGGCGAGGAGCGGCAGAGGTTCATCGACCAGGCCCAGGCCGACTTCATGGACTTTGCCATCATCGCCGACGCCGACGCCAGCATCGAAGACGGCGTCCTCACGCTGCGCACTGATCTGAGCAGCGGCGACGAGGGCTGAGGTAAGCCTCATGCGACCCCGGACGGGTCGCATGGAGCGGTGGGCCCGCTACAGTTACGCCCCGACGCGGACGTAGCTCAGCTGGTAGAGCATCACCTTGCCAAGGTGAGGGTCGCGGGTTCGAATCTCGTCGTCCGCTCCATATGAACCCCCTGCTCAGCAGGGGGTTCTCTTGTTTTCCTCCTGACTAGAGACCTCTAATTGTGCGGGTTCCTCAGTAGCGATCATTCGCAGGGAAATATCGTCTGAACACGGCCGCCAACAGAGCTATCAGCAGTGGAAGCACGGCAAACCACAGGCTGGCGCTCCGGTAACTGCCAAACACGGTGCTACCGATCGAGAAGGTCAACGCTCCCAGCGCGGAGGCCAACACCCCGATAAGGCCGAGGGTTCCGGAGATGGAGCCAATGTGACCCACGCCGAAGAGCGCCGGTAGCAGCGAACCCTGCACGGCGCCTCCGCTTCCCATGGCAATCCCCAGTGTTGCCGAGTACAAGAGGATGGTGGGGAAGGTCGTGGCCGTACCGCCCAGAAGCATTGTGGCTGCCAACACCAGCGCCACGATTGCCGGGAGGCTCCGACGGACCCTTCTATCGGCCAGCCAACCGAACGTGAGGCCACCAGCCACGGCGCCGGCTGCCTGCGGAAGGAACATTGCAGCAGCCTGGGCATTTGAATAGCCGACCTCGCCAAGCAGGTTGGTCTGGTGGAACAAGAGGCCGGTGCCGAACAGTGCATTGGTGGCGGTAACTGCCGAGAGGATCCAGAATGCCGGCGACCGGAGAGCCTCCGCCCTGGTGATGGAGGGGAGCTGTGGTTCGGGCTGGTCATCGGCGACCGTGGGTCCACCGTCCGGCCGCTGTCCCAGATCGGCGGGGCGGTTGACGTATCCGAACCAGCTGACCGGAACGGCCGTCACGGCGATAACCCCTGCAGCGGCCAGCCATGCGATGCGCCAGCCCCATGCATCGATCGCGAGTGCCAACAGCACCGGTACGACGGAGATGCCTCCCATCGTGAAGGTCATCTTCAGGCCGAGGGCAAATCCTCTGCGCCGTTCGAACCAGTGCATGACCGAAACGGTTGACGTCATGCTGAGGGCGCCCTGTCCGAGCAATCGGATTCCAAAGAATCCGACAGCGAGCCAGACGGCACCACGAACCAGCGACATGTGTGCGAGGGTCAGGGCGAAGGCGGCCCCGAACACAGTTGATGCCCGTCGCACACCGACCTCGTCGACCCAGCGGCCGATCCTCGGCTGAAACGTGGAGGACAACAGGGTGCCCACCAGGTATGCGGTGGCGATGGCCGAGTCAGAGAGGTGGAGACCGTCAGAGAGGTGTTGGCGAAAGACAGAGACCCCGATCGACTGACCCGGTCCCGTGAGCACACCTACAAGGCTGGCCAGTCCGACCATCCGCCAGCCATAGAAACCGGCGGCTGAACGTCTTGCCGGCCGGTCGTCACGAACAGTTCTCACCGCAGCAGGCTAATCAACCGGTCGGACCGACGGCCCACCACGTGTGGGAAGATCTGCCGTAAGTAGGCATGTCGGGCCTGTCGGAGATGCCTCTGCCTACGCCCAACGGCCATAACTTGAAGAGTGCATGTCGGGTTGGAACTCTGGGGGAGGGTTACAGGCCGTCTCCATGGAAGCCGGCCCTGTTCTGATGAGGCGGTCAGTATCAGTCTGTGGCACGGTGGGTGCTGCGGTCAGTAGAACACCCGGTGTCTCGTTGGCACCGGTGGGTGGCGACAGATGGAGGGTCCCTTGGAGGTCAGCGAGTTCACAGACGTCAGATACGAGGTCGAAGACGGCTTGGCATGGATCGTCATCGACCGGCCTGACAGGTTCAACTCCTTCCGGGCCCGTACCATCGACGAGCTCATCGCCGCCTTCAAGGCCGCGTGGGTGGATTCCGAGGTGGGTGTCGTGGCGCTCACCGGGGCCGGGGACAGGGCATTTTGTGCAGGCGGCGACCAGAAGCAGCGGGCCGAGACAGGCGACTACGGACCGTCGGAGACCGGCCTGTTCGAGGTTGAGCAACTTCACCGTCTCATCCGCGACATTCCCAAGCCGGTCATAGCGGCCGTAAACGGGTACGCCATCGGCGGCGGCCACGTCCTCCACGTGCTCTGTGACATCACCATCGCATCGAGCAATGCCGTGTTCGGCCAGAGCGGACCGCGGGTCGGTTCGTTCGACGCCGGCTTCGGCACCGCCTACCTGGCACGCCTCATCGGAGAGAAGCGGGCAAGGGAGGTCTGGATGTTCTGCCGGCAGTACGACGCGAAAAAGGCTATGGACTGGGGGCTCGTCAACGAGGTGGTCGAACCTGGTGAGCTCCGGTCGACTGTCCGATCCTGGGCTGATGACGCGTTGGCTCTCAGCCCTACCTCACTCCGCGTGCTCAAGCAGAGTTTCAACGCCGACAGCGCCTCCATCATCGGGTTGAGCTCCATGGCCTGGGCCCACCTCGACCAGTTCGTCACATCCCCGGAGGCGGCCGAGGGCGTGGCCGCCTTCAACGAGAAGCGTGACCCCGACTTCTCGCCGTGGCGATGACCCCCGATGGTGGGGTCGCCCTGGTAACCGGCGGAGCCGGCGCAATAGGTGCCGCCGTCTGCCTTCGGCTCGCCAGTCGGGGCCTCAAGGTGGCTGTCGCCGACCTGGAGGCGGAATCGGCCGTAGAGGTGGCCGGCTCCCTTCCCGGATCGGGGCACATGGGCTTCGCCATGGACGTTGCAGACCTTGATGCGGTCCGAGGTGGCGTCGACCGGATCACCTCAGAACAGGGCCCGGTAGACGTTCTCGTCAACGTTGCAGGGTGGGATCGGTTCATTCCCTTCGTGGACACGACACCCGACTTCTGGGACAGGGTCATCGACGTCAACTATCGGGGCGTCCTGAATACGTCCAGTTGCGTCGTACCCGGGATGCTTGATCGCCGGTGGGGTCGGATCGTGAACGTGGCATCCGACGCCGCCCGGGTCGGGTCGTCGCTCGAGACTGTCTACGCAGGTGCCAAGGGAGCTGTTGTGGCGTTCTCAAAGAGCCTCGCCAGGGAGGTGGCGAAGAACGAGGTCACGGTCAACGTCGTCTGCCCCGGTCCGACCGATACTCCCCTCATCCACGGCATGGCCGGCGAACTCGATGACGGGGAGGGGTTTGTGAGTGCTCTGACCAGGGCCATCCCCATGAGGCGGTTGGCCACTCCCGACGACATTGCCCCGGCAGTGGTGTTCCTGGCGTCCGGCGACGCCGGCTTCATCACGGGCCAGACCCTCTCGGTCAGCGGTGGGCTCACGATGGCCTGAACCGGGCTGGTGGGAGACCCGCCCATTCGCCCCACAACGCTGGTCTGGGCAGGGACATCCTGGGCAAGCACGTCTGAACTGTGGGTGAGATCGTGTGGGAACGTCTGTCGTAAGTAGGCTCATTGTGTCGGGCGGGGAGATCCCCGCATCCGGCTCCCGGAGTGGTGGAGGGGCAGAACCCATGGCCAGAGACAAGTACCAGCCCACCGATCGGGAGCTTCGCGTGCTGGACCACGTGGAGAACCCTAAGTACGACCGCCAGATTCTGAACGGCCTTGCCCCGTTCATCAACGGGACGGCCCCCGAGGACACCCGCGGCTTCTACTCGTCCACCGAACTTGAGGCACTGGTCCAGGTGCGGGGTACCGAACGCGACGTTGAGGCGCGCATGCCGGTCAAGATGACCCGCCACTACTTCGAGATGGCCCGCAACAGCCCCGCACTCCAGAAGCTTGTGAAGGCCTCAACAGATGAGACCCTCAACCTGGAGGGCGCCGAGGACCCGGGGTTCCAGATGGACTACAGCCCAGTCGAGGGCCTGCTCCACAAGTACGAGATGGGCCTCATGTATGTCATCTCAACATGTTCTGCGCATTGCCGGTTCTGCTACCGCGAGGAGCTGATAGGCCGTAAGGAGGTCAAGCGCCAGGACGGCACGGTCGACAAGAAGGGCCTCGCCCAGATCGGTGAGGTCACCGACTACGTGAGGTCACACAACGATGCCGTGGCCGCAAACGGTGGCGCTCATCCAGACAGCGGTCGCGAGAAGCTCCGCGAGATCCTGCTTTCCGGCGGCGACCCGATGGTCCTGCCCAACAGCAAGATTGCCGGCTGGATGACCGCCCTGGCCGAGGCGGGGGTGGAGTCCATCCGCCTCGGCACCAAGGAACTGGCATTTCACCCGGACCGCTTCGACGACGCCTTCATCTCGATGCTGGACCTGTTCCACGAGGCCTACCCCGATGTGGGCTTTCGACTGATGACCCACTTCAACCACCCCGATGAGTTCCTGAACAGAGATGAGAGCGGCTCCTACGTCGAGGATGCCAGCGGCTTCTACGAGTGGAATCCGGGCACGCAGCGTGCCGTCGAGGCCGTCGTGTCACGTGGCTGGATCAGCGTCGAGAACCAGTCGCCGATCATCAAGGGGGTCAACGACGACCCCGATGCCCTGCGCATCATGCAGCGGACCCTCAAGAGGGTGGGGATCGAGAACCACTACTTCTTCTGTGGACGCGACATCATTGCCCACAAGGCATTCAACGTGCCGATCGAGACCGCATGGCAGACCCTCAACGACTCCCAGAGGGGTCTGTCGGGGGTCGAGGCCCACGCCCGGCTGTCCATCACCCACTACAAGGGAAAGACCGAGGTCGCGGCCGTCACCGATGAACCCATCCCCGGCCTCGCCGGCTCAGAGAACGGTGTCGTGATCTTCAAGATCCTCCGCAATGCCGCAGCCGCACCCGACAGGGGCAAGGTCTGCATAGTCGCCCGCAACCCCGATGCGATCTGGTTCGATGACTACGAGGACAGGGTTCTCTTCGACGAGGCCGGTCTCTTCGACTACACCCGGGTGAAGGCACTCAGACTCGAAGAGACAACGGCAGTACCCGCGTAGGCGACTGGTGTGATCGACAAGAGGGTCGCCGATCCCGAAGCGGCGGTGGATGGTGTGGCCGACGGTGCCACGGTGATGATCGGAGGCTTTGGCGAGGCCGGCAGTCCCATCGAGTTGATCCATGCCCTCATCGACCACGGAGCCAGCGGCCTCACGGTCGTGAACAACAACACCGGCAGCGGCGAGGTCGGGCTTGCCGCCTTGATCCGGGCCGGCCGCGTCGCCAGGATGATCTGCTCGTACCCCCGCAGCGCCAACTCCACCGTCTTCCCCGAGCTGTATAGGTCGGGGCGAACAGAACTCGAACTGGTTCCCCAGGGAACCCTGGCCGAGCGGATCCGTGCCGGTGGTGCTGGGATACCGGGCTTCTACACCCCCACTGCGGTAGGCACCGAACTGGCTGAAGGACGCGAGCATCGAGAGTTTGATGGCCGCAACCACGTACTCGAGCATGCCCTGACCGCAGACCTCGCCCTCATCAAGGCCCGCCGGGCAGATCGGCACGGCAACCTCGTCTACAACATGACCGCCCGAAACTTCTCGCCCCTGATGGCAATGGCAGCAGCCACGACGGTCGTGCAGGCCGCCGAGGTCGTGTCGCCGGGAGAGATCGACCCCGAGGCCGTAGTCACCCCGGGAATCTTTGTCGACCGTGTCGTCCACGTCGCCTCACCCGCACACGAATCCGACCTTGTCGAACGTGGGGTCACCTACCCGTGACGTCGGCCCCGATCGGTCTCAGCCGCGAGCAGATGGCGGCACGCGCAGCGCAGGACATCACCGACGGCTCCTATGTGAACCTCGGTATCGGAATGCCGGAGATGATCGCCCAGTTCATCCCCGAGGAGATCGAGGTCATCCTCCACACCGAGAACGGCCTGTTGGGAATGGGCCCTTCTCCCGTCGCCGGCGACGGCGACCCTGAGCTCATCAACGCCGGTAAGCGTCAGGTCACAGCCCTGCCCGGAGCGTCGTACTTCCACCACGCCGACAGCTTCGCCATGATCCGAGGCGGCCATCTGGACCTGTGCGTGCTGGGAGCACTCGAGGTCGCAGCCAACGGCGACCTCGCCAACTGGTCAACCGGCGGCGACTCGGTACCAGCCGTCGGGGGAGCCATGGACCTGGTGTCGGGTGTGAAGGCCGTGTACGTGATGACCAGCCACTGCACACGCGACGGGACGCCCAAGCTTGTGGAGTCCTGCACCTATCCCCTCACCGGGGTCGGGGTGGTGGACCGGATCTACACCGACCTTGCAGTAGTTGAGGTCGGCCCCGACGGCTTCGAGGTCATTGACCTGACCGAGGGGATTACCTTCGACGAGGTAGCCGCCCGAACTGACGGCCCGATACGAGACGCCAGATCGACTGAGGTGCAGCGATGACAGACAATGGAGGGACAACCAGGTCCGAGGCCCTCTACGAGCGGGCCCAGGAGGTCATGCCCGGTGGTGTCAGCCGCAATACGGTGCTTCGCTCACCCCACCCGCTGTACGCCGCTCATGCCACTGGTTGCCGCATTACAGACGTTGATGGCGTGGAGCGGATCGACTTTGCCAACAACATGGCCTCTCTCATCCACGGCCACGCCCACCCGGCAATCGTCGCAGCGGTGACAGATCAGATGACACGCGGCACCGCATTCACGATGGCCACAGAGGCCGAGATCCGCTACGCCGAACACCTCTGTTCCAGAAATGCAGGCTTTGACCAGCTCAGGTTCGTCAACTCCGGAACCGAGGCGGTCATGGCCACCCTCAAGGTGTCCCGAGCGTTCACGGGGCGGCCCAAGATCGCCAAGGTGGAGGGCGCCTATCACGGCTCCTACGACTTCGCCGAGGTCAGCCAGACCGCAGCCCCCGCCAACTGGGGTGGCGTCGACGCACCCGAGAGCGTGCCGGTCGCACACGGCACCCCCCGTGGCGTGCTCGATGATGTCGTGGTCCTGCCATTCAACGACGTGGAGAGGGCGCTGCAGATCCTGGACCGTCACAGCGACGACATCGCGTGCGTGCTCATCGACCTGATGCCACACAGGGTTGGCCTCTGCCCGGCGACGCAGGACTTCGTCGACGCACTCCGGTCATGGACGACGACCAACGGAGCGCTGCTGGTAGCCGACGAGGTGATCACCTTCAGGGGTTGCTACGGGGGCGCCCAGCAGGGCTACAACCTCCGGCCCGACCTCACGGCAATGGCCAAGATGATCGGTGGTGGCTTCCCGGTGGGTGCGATAGCCGGGCGTCGTGAGGTTATGCAGGTCATGAACCCCCGATCCGACGACTACCGCGTTCCGCATTCGGGCACCTTTTCAGCCAACCCGATCACCATGACCGCAGGCCGCACTGCGATGGAGCTCTTCGACGAGGAGGCGGTAACGAGGCTCAACAACCTCAACCGCCTGGCAATTGACGAGATGACCGAGGCAATCAGGCGACGTGGCGTTGAGGCAAGCGTCAGCGGGGCCGGGTCCCTGTTCCAGATCCACATGACCAGTCCAGCTCCGACCAACTACCGCGACGCCTACCCAACTCCAGAGGTGGCGGCACGTCTCGGAAACTTCATTGACCTGCTCCTGGGCAACGGCATCCTGCTGGCGTCAAGTGGAACCGGCATCCTCTCCACGCCGATGGGTGAGGACGAGATCGGCCAACTGGTCTCAGCCGTGGACCGGGCTCTAGCTGAGGTGTAGGGCTGGTCAGAACCGGCTGAAACCCAGACGGTTGCGCAGTGTTATCAGTTCACCCAGGTGGTTGAAGCCGTGCCCGAGCGCCTCCCATGCCAGAAAGAAGTGGGCCGGCTTTTCGTTCCACATCGAGTACAGCCAGTCGAAGCGGTCCTCCGGCGTCCCGATCCGTTCCAGGGCGGCGGTGCTGTCCGGGACAGTGTCCAGAACTGCCAGATCGCCTGTTGACATCCACTCCAGGGTGGAGTCCAGAACTGCCAGCAGATACTGGCCCACAGCGGCGGGGTCCATTTGTTGAACCAGGTCCAGGTCCTCGCCCTCGGCGAGCCCCCGCCAGGTGTCGCCGTCTACGCCGACCCTGTGACCCCAGGTATCAAGCACCTCGTCCACGCCACGAAGGACACCGTTCACCGCCAGGTCCTGGTGTCTGGCGGTGTGCCAGGCCACGTAGACGGGGGCCACGCCGCCGCCGTCGACCTGCTCGGCCATCCGGCCCGCTGGAATCAGGGAGAACACCCCGTTGTCGAGGCGGTTGCGCAGTGAGGTCAGATCGTTGGTGATCCAGGTTCGAAGGTCCATAGGAACACCATAGGGAGATGTTGGTTCGGGTCTTCCGTTGGGGGCACCTGTCGCAGTGGCCGTGGCCGTAACCTCTCGGTGATGTCCTCGACAGCCCGTCTCAGCCGTATCGCCCTGGGTGCCACGCTGTTCCTCGTAGGTGTCGGTGGATTCACCCGTGGCAGCGGCAGCGGCTATGGCTGTGCCGACCGGTGGCCGCTCTGCGAAGACGGCCTGCTCGGCGGCCTGCTGCCTCGTGCCGAGTACCACATGGTCGTCGAGTGGACCCACCGGTGGGTCGCAGCGATCGTCGGTCTCCTGGTGCTCGCCACGGCGATCAGTGTCTGGCGCAACCACCGCCGGCGTGCGGCGCTGGTTCGTACCGCGGTTGCCGCAGTGGTGGTTGTCGGCGTGCAGGCCTGGATCGGCCGCATGGTCGTAAAGGCCGACCTCGACGCCGACCTGGTCGTGCTTCACCTGGCCATCTCCATGGTCGTGGTGGGCCTGCTCACCCTGGTGGCAGTCGCAACCTCGCCTGACAGGGAACCCGCTGAGGCCAACGCCTCGTGGAGCACACACCTGGCCGTCGCCGCAGGTGGCTCCTATGTGCTCCTCCTGCTGGGCGCATACGTACACAACATGTTCTTCTCCGGCTGGCCCCTTGTCGGCAACGAACTGGTCCCAGACCTCTCCAACAGCTACACGGCAGTCCACTTCACGCACCGTCTGGTCGCAGGCCTTGGCCTCGTGTACCTCGTCTACCTGACGAGGGCTGCTGGTCGAAATGGTCGCCCGCCAATCGAGCGGCGCCTGCTGCATGCAGCCACGGGCCTCTACGCCGTGAACGTGGCACTCGGAGCCGTGCACGTGTTCACCGAGGTGAGCTGGAGTGGCGTGGTCGCCACCCACCTGCTGGTCGCCGGCATGGTCTGGACCTGCCTTCTCGCCGCCACCGCCCTTTCGCGCCAGACACCGGTTCCGGCCAGCTGACCCATGTCGATCGCTCCCATCGTCACCGCTGGCCAGCTCGAGGGGCTGATCGGCAACGCGGTTGTCTGCGACGTGCGCTGGTATCTCGACGGCAGTTCCGGCCACGAGGCCTACCTGCGCGGCCACATCCCCGGAGCCGTATTCGTCGACCTCGATAATGACCTTGCGACCATCCCGGGGCCCGGTGATGGCAGGCATCCTCTCCCGTCGCCTGAGGTGTTCGCAGACTCCCTGGGTCGGCTCGGGATCGGCTCCGACGACACCGTCATCGCCTACGACGACTCGGGTGGTCTCAGCGCCGGCCGAATGGTCTGGATGCTCCGCGTGCTCGGTCAGTCAGCAACCCTCCTGGACGGTGGGCTGAACGCCTGGACCGGGGCCCTAGAGACCGAGACCGCTGCACCGGATGCCGTCGAATGCCCCGTGCGGCCCTGGCCTGGAGCATCTCTTGCCGAAGCCGACGACCTGGGTGGGGCAGAGGTGCTGCTCGATGCCCGTTCCGCCGAGCGCTACAGGGGCGACTCCGAACCCATGGACAGCAGGCCCGGGCACGTGCCCGGTGCTCTGAATGCGCCGTTTCCCCAGAACATGTCAGGCGGTCATTTCCGGTCCACCGACGAGCTGGCATCCCACTACGGCGCCCTCGGGGTCGCCGACGCCGCCGACGTTGTCGTCTACTGCGGCTCAGGAGTCAGCGCCTGCCACGACCTGTTGGCGATGGAACACGCGGGGCTCGGCCGCGGCCGCCTCTACGTGGGGTCCTGGTCGCAGTGGAGTGCCACCGACCGTCCGGCAGTATCCGGCCCGGAGCCCGGCTGAGCCAGGCGGCCACTGAGCGGCTCAGACGTAGGTGCTTCCCTTGGGGATGCCCTCGTCCTTACGGATCTTCACGTTTACAAGCGCCGGCTTTCCCGAGGCAAAGGCCCTCTCCAGCGCCGGTCGAATCTCGTCGGGCCTCTCGCAGTACTCGCCATGGCCGCCAAGGGCCTCGACCACCCTGTCGTAGCGGGTCTCGGCCAGGTCCACGGCCACCTTGCGGTCGGCACCGTAGAGGCCCACCTGGGGTCGCAGCATCTGGCCCCATGCGGCGTCATTGCCCATGATGCCCACGATCGGCAGGTCGAACCGGACCGCCGTGTCGTACTCGAAGCCGTTCAGCCCGAAGGCACCGTCGCCGTAGATGATCAACACCCTGCGGTCCGGGAAGCTGTGTTGGGCGGCCAGGGCAAAGGGCATGCCGACTCCGAGGGTTCCGAGCGGGCCCGGGTCCATCCATGCGTTCTCGCGCAGCACCGGGATCACCTTTGAGGACTGGGCCACGATGTCGCCACCGTCGCCAATGAGGATGGTGTCCTCGTCGATGAAGTCACGTATCTCCGCTGCAAATCGCAGCGGGTCTACCGGGCTCTCGTCTGAGGTGACCTGCTCCTCGAGCGCTGCTGCCAGCTCGTCCTCGCGCTCACGCAGTTCACCACTCCAGGCGCTGAAGTCCAGCCCGGCGCCGGTGGTGCCGGCAAGGGCCGTCATCTGGTCGAGGGACGCACCCAGGTTTCCGACCACGGCCACGTCGGCCGACCTGTTCTGGCCGATGAGGCCTGCCTCCATGTCCAACTGGATGATCGTGGCATCAGCGGGCACGGAGGCGCCGAATCGCAGGCGGAAGTCGAGCGGGGCCCCGGCCAGCACGAACACGTCACAGCCCTGCATGGCCTCCCGCCGAGTCCGGTTGAAGAACTGGGGATTGTCGGCACGCAACATCCCCCGACCCATGCCGTTCAGATAAACGGGCATGCGGGTGGCCTCGGCGAACCGGGTGAGCGCAGGACCACCCCTCGACCACTTGACCCCGGTGCCGCCCAGCAGAATCGGTCGCTCGGCTCCGGCCAGGACCTCGACCGCGGCCGCCACGTCGGCGGGGTCGGGAAACACCATCGGTGGGGTGGTGCGCACGGTGGGGAACCGTGCCTCGTCGAGTGAGGCGGGACCCATCAGCACGTCCATGGGTATCTCCAGAAACGCCGGCCCCGGCATGCCAGACACGGCTGCACGCACCGCCATCTCCACGTACTCGGGAATGCGGTCGGTCTGATAGCAGGCATCGGCCCACTTGCTGATGGGCCTGATCATGGACACGTGGTCCATCTCCTGAAGCGACCCACGGCGCAGGTTGGAGAACGGCCCCTGGCCGCCGATTACAAGCAGGGGGCTGTTGGCCCGCCACGCATTGGCTATTCCGGTAACACCGTCGGTGACCCCGGGCCCGGCGGTGAGGACAGCGCATCCGATACGGCCCGGGTTGAGGCGGCTGTAGGCATCGGCGGCATGCACTGCCGCCTGCTCGTGGCGCACGTCGATGACGGGGATTCCCTCGTCGAGGGCACCGTCGTAGATGGGCATCACGTGTCCACCCGAGAGGGTGAAGATCGCCCCTACCCCGGCCTCCCTGAGGGCCCGGGCAGCGAGTTTGCCGCCGTGGCTCACGGTGTCGCCGCCAACCCGAGCAGGTACTCCCAGTCATCGACGCTCAGTTCGCCGGACACCCGCAGGCGTACCCGTCCCTGCGGACCGATGACGACGAAGTAGGGGAATCCGGTCAGGCCGAAGTCGGCGCCGATGGCATTCGTGGGGGAGTCCCGAAGCAGCAGTTCGGGCCAGCCGACGTTCTCGAACCAGGCAGAGGGCGGGTAGTTGGGGGCACCTGAATCCACCGAAGTCGAGACCGCCACGATCTCGACGCCCTCGGGTGGGTCGTTCTGGCTCAGCCACTCGGTCAGGCGGGGTAGTTCAGCCTGGCAGTGCGAACACCAGTGGGTGAAGAATCCGACCACGAGGCCGCGACCGCCGCCGGGTACAACATCGATCTGGGTGTCGTCGAAGGTCATGGCCCTGATAGTCGGGGCAGTAATGCCCACTGCCGGATCGGCGCCAGAGCGTGGCATCGGTGGCAGGACCCCACCGGTTGTCTCGGCAAACCCGACCTCTGCGACCTGGCGGGCCACGGGTTCGTCGCCCGAAGCCATCGACGCCACGAGTGCGGCGGCTACAGCCGCAGCCAGGGCCAGCCCGACAAGAAGACCTCTTCGCGATCCCTTGCCTGATTCTGTTGTAGAGGCATTCATTGTGTTGTCTCCTGGAGATTGGTTGTCGTCTGTCTGGCATGGGCAACCACAAGTGCCGTCACGGCGGTGAACCCGGCCAGGGCCATAAGCGGAATCGAGATGAATCCGAACCTGTGAACCCACCTGAACGCACATGATGCACCGGGTTCGCACGACGACCCCTGATCGGGGAACAGTTGCAGCTGGTAGTGGTAGATGGACACGGCGGCTCCACCGATGGACAGCGGCAGTGCGAAGCGGGCGACGTCGCTGCCGGGCCGGGCCACTGCAACCAGGAGGATCAGGGCCAGCGGGTACATGGCTATGCGCTGGTACCAGCACAGCTCACAGGGTCTGAAGCCGGCCACCTCTGAGAAGTAGAGGCTCCCGGCAACCGATGTGGTTGCCACGGCCGCAGCCAGGCGTAGAGGTGCACCGCCCAGGGTTGCGAGCCTTGACCTTCCTGTGGCCGTTGCGAGCGAGATGCCGGTGGCGAGGGAAATGGCCACTGCCACCAGTGCCAGCAGGGAGAGGAAGGTGGCCATCTGGTTGACGCTCATGGTGGGGTCAGCCTATTGGGGTAGCCGTATGGGTCAGCAGCGCCGAGGAGGCCCCTGGGTCACGGCAGCCACGGTGGCGAACGCTTCTCCAGGAAGGCTGCCATGCCCTCGGCGGCCTCGTCGCCGGCGAAGAGGTCAGCCGAGAGGCGGGCGGTCCACTCGAACGCCTCGTCGGCGGTCATATGGGGCACCCGGCTTGTCAACTGCTTGGTTGCGGCCAGGGCCTGCGGCCCACCCATCAACAGGTCCGAGACCACCTCGTCGACGGCTGAATCGAGGTCGGCGGCGGGGACGGCACGGTTGATCAGGCCCAGCTCGGCGGCTCTGGCAGCGGGAAAGCGGCTGCCCCGCAGGAAGGCCTCGTTGGCGTCGGCCGGACGCATCTTGGGCAGGCAGATCACCGAGATCATGGCGGGAGCCACGCCGATCCGGACCTCGGTGAAGCCGAACTTGGCCTCGTCGGTGGCGACCGATATGTCCATGGCTGCAGCCAGCCCCATGCCACCTGCCACACAGTGGCCGGCGATGCGGCCCACATAGGGCTTGGGTGAGTTCCTGAAGCGTCCGAACAGTTCAAGGGGGCTGACCACCCGTGATGGAGCGTCGCCTGATGAGCGTTCGGAGAGGTCGGCGCCGGCGCAGAACACCCGCCCCTTGTTGGTGAGGACCACCACCCGCACCCTGGGGTCGGCATCGGCTGCATCGAGGGCGTCTACAAGTTCGACCGTGAGCCGGGCACTCAGGGCGTTGCGGTTGTCCACGTCGGCAAGGGTCACGGTCATGACCCCTTCCTCGAGGGAGGTCTCTACGAGGGCCATCAGGCGGATCCCTCCCCGGGTCCATCGGTCGGAGGTCCGGCAAAGGCCTGGGCCATGGTCAGCCAATCGCGTGTGGCTTCGCCTACGACGGCCAGGTCGGTGTCATCAACATGGCGGCGCTGGGTCACGACCAGACAGAAGTCGAGGGCACTTCCGGTCACCGTGTCGGTGGAGTTGCCGGGGCCCCAGGTCCACTCCGCTCCCGATGGTGCGCTGAGGATCACGTCGACATCGGTCGCGGGAGGGTCCAGTTTCCGGTTGATGTAGGTCCATGCACGGGTTATGACACCCAACTGGGCAATGTGACGCAGGCGATCGGTTGGCGGTCGGGTGGTTCCCAGAGCGTCGACGATGTCCTGGCCGTGGGCCCAGACCTCCATGAGGCGGGCCGTCAGGAACGAGCGGGCGCCCATCGACGGCCCGTACCAGGTGACCCTGGTGTCGTCGGACAGGGTGGCTGCGGCCTCGGCCTGGCGGACGCGTCCCTCGCGCCACTCGACCAGCAGACCCTTGGGGCCGAGTGCCCGGTAGGGACCGAGTGTGAACTCGTCGACAGCCAGGATTCCGCCGGCTGCCGCAACCATGAGGTCGTCGACCATGCTGCGGAAGCGGTCAGGGTCGGTGATTGCCGTGGTTGCGGCCATGTCGAAGTAGGCGAGGTGTGCGATCTGGTCGGTGATGTTCCAGCGGGGGCTTGGCGTGTCGGTCGACCATGCGGTCTCGTTGATAGGGGCCACGATGCGGTCAAGGGCGTCTTGTTCATCGGCCAGGTCGGCTGCAATCTCATGGACCTTCACCTGTGCGCTCCGTTTCGGTCGTCGTCGACCTCGTCGCCGATCACCCGGCCATCATCGTCGCTGGTCGTGAGGCCACGCATGATGACCCCGAGGACGGCGTCGGCGGCCTCCTTTGGCGAGGATCGCAGCGTGGCAAACACCTGGGCAAGGGCAAAGTCGCGACCGAGGCTGGCCATGACCCGCGCCACAGCCGCTGTATCCACGTCGGGGATGTCACCACACTCCACGGCCATGTCAAGGAGGCAGCGTGTCACCGCTACCAGGTAGTCGGAGTGGTCGTCGCTCAGCTTCTGGGCGGCTGGAACGGCCTCCATGTCACGCGCGAAAGGAGCGGTTGTACCGGCAACGGCGACGTTGGCGGCCTCGAGATAGGTACGGATGGCGTCCAGAGGTGCCACGTCGTCGATGGCTCCCATTGCGCTGCGGCCGACCCTCCAGAGATTTCGGTCGATGACCGTCAACACCAGCTGTTCCCTGCTCGGGGCCAGCTCGTAGAGGGTGCGCAGTGAGCAGTTCAGGCTCGAGGCCATGTCGGCCATGGTCAGGTCGGCGAAGCCGCTGTCGAACAGGCGGCCCAGCTGGTCGAGCACATGGCGCTGACGATCGGTCAGTGAGCGCTCCAGTTCCCGGTCCAGAACCGGGGTCGGTGTCGGCACATCCCGGATGCGCCCGGCGAGTGTCGATGCCCTGGCGGTGATGGTGTCGGTACTCAAGGGCGGCGGGCCTCGGACCAGGTCATTCCCTGTTCAACGTTGATGTCCCTCGGGAGGCCGAGCACCATCTCGGCAACGATATTGCGCTGAATGGCGAAGGTGCCGCCGCCGAGGGTCAGGGCGGGCGAGAACATGTACCCGAAGTGCCAGATCGGATCGACCTCGGGGAACTGGTCGGCGCCCAGGTTGTTCTCGGTCGGGCCCGATCCGGCAGCGGCCGTCAGCTGGCCTGCTGGACCAGAACCCTCGAGCATCCCTTCGGCACCGGCGAGCGCCTTTGCGGTTTCGAGAACGTGCTGGCCGTGCTCGTCGGCCATGGCCTTCTGGATTGACGCCTCGGCGCCAGGGGTGCGGCCTGCCAACCTGGAGCTGAGGGTCCGCAGGCGGTTGAGGCGCAGCACCTCGGCCTCACACCAGAGGGCGCTGAGGCGCTGTCGCTCAACGGGATCGTCGGTTCCGCCGGTCTGCCTGACCAGGTCGAGCAGCGTCTCAGCTGACGGGCCCAGCCCCCACAGGGATCCGGCCGACGAGAGCGACACCCTCTCGTTGGAGAGGGTCATCTTGGCCAGGCGCCAACCGTCCCCCTCGGCGCCGACGAGCAGGTCCGCTGGAATGCGTACATCGTCGAAGAAGACCTGGTTGAAGGAGTGCGCCGTGGTCATGTCGACGATCGGGGTCATGGAGATTCCCGGCAGGTCCATTGGGCAGATGAAGTAGGAGATGCCCTTGTGCTTGGGTGAGTTGGGGTCGGTTCTGGCTATGAGGATCCCGAGTTCGGAGTAGTGGGCTCCACTTGACCAGATCTTGGAGCCGTTGACCACGTACTCGTCGCCGTCCCTGACAGCCCTGGTTGCCAGGGACGCAAGGTCTGACCCGGCATCTGGTTCGCTGAACAACTGGCACCAGGTCTCTTCGGCGGTGAGCAGTTTGGGCAGGTAGCGGGCGCGCTGCTCGTCGGTTCCGGCGGCCAGGATCGTGGGGCCAGCCCAGCCAATTCCTATGGCATTTGACGGCATCGAAACACCGGCCCTGCGCAACTCGTCGTCGATGACCAGCTGGTGCATCGGTTCGGCGGCGAGGCCCCACGGTTCGGGCCAGTGCGGGACCACGTAGCCGGCATCGACGAGGTCCTGAGCCGACGGTTCGGGGTGGTCGTCGAGCCAGGCCCGCACCTTGAGGCGGCGGGGGTCATCGTCGGGCGGGAAGTCGAAGTCCACGATCAGCCCAGCAACTCGACTGGTATGTCGACGACCCGTGCGCGCAGCCACTCGCCGAGGCCCTTGGCCTGGCCGTCCTGACGGGTCGAGGCTGCCACCCCCTCCTGCAGGATGCCGTGGATCAAGAAGTTGAGCGACATCAGGCTGGGTAGGCGGTAGCGGTCGATCTCCAGATCGGCGGCCTCGGGGAGGAGGGTGCGCAGGCGGTCGATGGTGAGGAACCAGTCCAGCCACGCCCACGCCGCGGGGGTGCGGGCGAAGACGCCGATGTTGGCGTTTCCTCCCTTGTCACCGGACCGCGCACCTACAACATGGCCGATCGGAACTGCGGTGGTATCGCCGTCGGGTCGCTGGGCATCGGGGCCTGTAGCAGGCACGACCTCGACCACGCCGGTCGGCGCCACCGACTCCACGATGGTTCGGTCACCTTCCAGGAACGCGACATGCTGGGGAACCAGGTCAGCAGGTACGAGTGCCGGCCGGAACACGCCGAACGGCCTTGCGCCGCCACCGCCGATGCCGAACATTCCCGGGATGGTCGCCAGGGCCAACTCGTTCACCGAACTGGAGATGACCCGACCCACCTTGTGCTCGTCGGGGTCCTTCACGGTCAGCCGCCAGAGGGCCACCGCCTCCTCGTTGGATGCAGGGTCTTCCTTGTCGGTGCGCACCAGCCTTGTGGTGACCTCGGCGAAGTCGTCACGGTCGGTCGGACAGGCGAGCCAGAAGGCATCCTCGACGAGGCGTGCCTTTGCCTCGATGTCGAGTCCCGTCAGGGCCACCGACACGTCGTTGCGGTAACCCCCCAGTTCGTTCATCGAGACCTTCAGGGTCGACGGAGGGGGCTCACCGGCGATACCGCTGAGGGACACCCTGTCGACACCGGCCTGTTCGATGTTGATCGTGTCGAACCGGGCGGTCACGTCGGGGCCAAGGTAGGCGGGAGGTCCGATCTCGTAGAGCAGTTGGGAGGTGACGGTTCCCACCGAGACCTCGCCACCGGTTCCATCGTGCTTGCCGATCACCGACGACCCGTCGGACGCCACGTCGGCCCATGGGAACCCGGTGCGCTCCATGCCCGCCACCTCGGTGAAGAACGAGTAGTTGCCACCCGTGGCCTGCGTACCGCACTCGATTACGTGCCCGGCTACGACGGCTCCCGCCAATGGGTCCCAGTCGTCTCGGGACCAGCCGTGGTGCCATGCGGCCGGCCCGCACACGATGGCGGCATCGGTGGTACGCCCGGTGATGACGATGTCTGCGCCACCCTCCAGGGCCTCGACGATGCCCCAGCAGCCCAGGTAGGCGTTGGCGCTGATGAACCGGGAGGTGTCGCCGATGGGTTCACCGGTCTCCATGTGGGCCAGGTCCACCCCTGCTGCAGTCAGGTCGTCAAGGCGTGGGAGCAGGTTGTCGCCTGCGACCCATGCAATGGTCGGTGAGAGCCCGAGTTTGTCGGCAACCTCTGCCACCGCCTCGGCGCAACTGTCGGGGTCGAGGCCTCCGGCGTTTGAGACAACCCGTATCCCCTTGTCGAGGCATGACCCCATGACCTGTTCCATCTGGGTCACGAAGGTGCGGGCGTATCCGCCGCCGGGCCGCTTTGCCTGGGTCCTGGCAAGGATCAACATGGTCAACTCGGCAAGCCAGTCGCCGGTGAGGAAGTCGATGTCGCCATCCTCGACCATCTCGGAGGCGGCCGACAGGCGGTCGCCGTAGAAACCTGAGCAGTTGGCGATGCGAACGGGATCGGTCATGGCGTGTCGTCGAGGTCCTCTTCGAGGGGATCCACAACCAGCAACACGACCCCGCTGTCGACCTGTTGTCCCGCCACGACCAGTACCTCTGCCACCTCACCGTCAAAGGGTGCGTTCATGTGGTGCTCCATCTTCATGGCCTCCAACACGACGAGCGTCTGACCAGTTGTGACGGTGTCGCCGGCGGCCACCCTGATGTCGAGCACGACTCCGGGCATGGGTGCTGTCAGGCCACCGGAAGGCTCCTCGCTGCCGGGTAGAACGAACCGGGGGACGATACCGAAGCCGACCGTGCCGCGGGAGACCTGCACGAACACCGTGTCGTGTGTGCCGGTGACGCGGCTGTTGGCACGGCGCCCGTCGACCTCAAGGTCGATACCGTCCCGAGACCAGTCGTGGACCCGGACCTTGATTGTCCCGTTGACCCTGAAACTGCCGTCGCGTCGTGAGTTGTAGGCGACATCGATCCTGGTGTCCCCGTAGTCAAGGGCTATCTGCTGGTCCGGGAGCCTGGCGTTGCGCCAACCGCTGGGGATTCCCTCCAGCACCATGGCATCGGCGCGGTTCCGTCCCTGGAGCCACATGGCTGCCGTGATGGCGGCCCGCGTCAACTCGTCCTCATCGGGTTCCAGGTCGGTGGCCGGGGAGTGCCGCTCGATGAAGTCGGTGGTCGTATCGCCTGAGAGAAAGGCGGGATGGCGCAGCGTCGCTGCCAGGAAGTCCCGGTTTGTCGTGAGCCCGGCCATGTGGAGTCTTTCGAGTGCCAGTGCCAGGCGCCCTACGGCCTCTGTGCGGGTGGGCCCGTGAGCGACGACCTTGGCCAGCATCGGGTCAAATTCGACACCCACGTGTGATCCGACCTCGACGCCAGAATCCCACCTGACCTCCGGTGTGGCTGCGGCCTCGAAGGCGGCGAGGGTTCCGGTGGCGGGGAGGAAGCCCGCCGACGGGTTTTCCGCGTAGAGGCGTGCCTCAACAGCGTGTCCGGTCGTGGTGACATCGTCCTGGCAGTAGCCGAGGGCTTCTCCGGCAGCGATCCTGATCTGTTCCCGGACCAGGTCGATACCCGTGACCTCCTCGGTAACGGGGTGCTCGACTTGAAGTCTTGTGTTTACCTCGAGGAAGAAGAACCCACCGGTGTCGTCGTCGAGGAGGAACTCGACGGTGCCCGCAGAGCTGTACCCGATGCCACCTGCCAGGCTCAGCGCAGCCTTACCCATCGCTGTACGGAGGGTGTCGTCGACTGCCGGAGATGGCGACTCCTCGATGATCTTCTGGTGGCGGCGCTGAATCGAACACTCGCGTTCTCCCAGGTGGACGAGGTTGCCGTGTGAATCGCCGAGGATCTGTATCTCCACGTGTCGCGACCTGGGTAGCCATCGCTCCAGAAAGACCCTGTCGTCGCCAAAGGCGCCAGCGGCCTCGCGTTGTGCCGAGGCGACGGCTTCGGCGAGGTTGCCTGGATCCTCCACCAGGTGCATGCCCTTGCCGCCGCCTCCGGCAGCGGCCTTCACCAGAAGCGGGAACCCGACCTCGGCGGCGAGTGTCGGGTCGTCGCTTGAGGGCAGGATCGGCACCCCTGCGGCAGTGGCGGCCTGCTTGGCGGTCAGCTTGTCGCCCATTGTCTCGATCACGTGCGGTGACGGGCCGACCCAGACGAGGCCGGCCTTCTCGACAGCAGTGGCGAACCCGGCGTTTTCGGCAAGGAACCCGTAGCCCGGGTGGATCGCATCGGCACCTGCTGCGAGTGCCGCTTCGATGATCTCGGTGCCATCGAGGTATCCGCCTGTCAGGTGGACTGATTCGTCTGCGTCGGCCACAAACGGCGCCGCCGCGTCGGAGTCCACGTACACGGCGATGCAGCGGATGCCCATCGATCGGGCGGTGCGGAACACCCTGCGGGCGATCTCGCCACGATTGGCTACGAGCAGCGAGGTGATGGTCACAGCCGGAACACCCCGTATCCGCGGGCGCCCTCTATCGCCTTGCTGCGTACGGTTGAGAGGCACAGGGCCAGCACGGTCCTGGTGTCGCGCGGGTCGATGATGCCGTCGTCGCTGACGGCACCGGTGGCCACGAGCGCCAGGGAGCCGGCCTCCTGAATCTCCTCGACCATTCTCACGATCTCGGCGTCGGCGGCCTCGTCGAAGTCCTCACCCTTGCGGATGGCCCTTGCCCTGCGGACCTGGGACATGACGCCGGCAATCTGCTTGGGACCCATCACGGCGATCTTGGCCGTGGGCCACAGGAAGGTGAAGCGGTTGCGGTAGCCGCGGCCCGACATGCCGTAGGTGCCCGCACCGTAGGAGGAGCCGATGATCACGGTCAGGTGGGGAACCGTCGAGTTGGTTACGGCGTTGATCATCTGGGAGCCCTTCTTGATGATCCCATCGGCCTCGGCCTCGCGGCCGACCATGTAGCCGGTGATGTTCTGCAGGAAGAGCAGGGGGGTGTCCTGGCGGTTGCAGAGTTGGATGAAGTGGGCTGCCTTCTCGGCGGCCTCAGGGTGGATGACACCGTTGTTGCCGAGGACCCCGATGGGGTAGCCGTGGATCGATGACCAGCCGCACACCATTGTCTGGCCGTAGCGGGGTTTGAACTCCTCGAACCTTGAGCCGTCGGCTACCCGGGCGATGACCTCCCTGACGTCGACGGGTTGGCGCAGGTCGCGGCTGACCAGCCCGAGCAGGTCCTCGGCGTTGTGGACGGGTTCATCGGCCACGAGGGTGGGGCCGGGGCCCTCCTTGTTCCAGTCCAGGTGGGAGACGACCTCCCTGCAGATCCGGATGGCGTCCATCTCGTCCTCGGCCAGGTAGTCGGCGAGGCCTGAGCTCTCTGCGTGCATCTGGCCACCGCCGAGGGTCTCGTCGTCTGACTCCTCGCCGGTTGCCATCTTCACGAGTGGCGGCCCTGCCAGGAACACCTTGGAGCGTTCCTTGATGAAGATGTTGTAGTCAGACATTCCGGGCTGGTAGGCGCCGCCTGCGGTGGATGATCCGAACACGATGCAAACGGTGGGTATGCCCAGCTTGGAGAGTTCGATCATCTCGTAGAAGAAGCCGCCGGTCTCGGCGAAGTGCTCTGTCTGGACCCTTCGCCTCGATTCGCTGCCGCCGGTGGGGATCCGTAGGTCGGCACCGGCCGACTCCACGAAGCTGACGTAGGGGATGCGGTTGTCCCTGGCGATCTCGATGGCTCGCATCCACTTCTTGCCCATGTAGGGGGTGATGGCTCCGCCCAGCACGGTCGGGTCGTTGCCCAGGATCATGCATTCGGTTCCGGCGATCACGCCGATGCCCATCACGAATCCGCCGCCGACGGCGTAGTCGGAGTCGTATCCGGCCAGTGGGCTGATCTCGAGGAACGGGCTGTCGGGGTCGAGGACGTGTGCGATGCGCTCGCGGATCGGCATCTTGCCCCGGGACCGCATCCGGTCCATTGCAGCTGGGCCGCCTCCGCCGTCTGCCTCGTCGAGGAGGTCGTCGATCACGGTGAGCTGTTCGAGCATGTCGGAGCGGTTCTGTACGAACGCCTCGCTGTTCGTGTCGAGCAGGCTGGGCAGGGGTGGGGCCAGCAGTTTCCGCTTCATCCGACCGATTCTAGGGGCGGTAAGATCAATAGTGCAATATTACCGCTTCGCTGTTCCGTAGAATCTGGTCGTGAACGACCGCAGATGGGGGTTCCGGACCCGTGCGCTCCATGCCGGAGGAGGACCCGACCCGACCACCGGCGCACGCGCCGTCCCCATCTACCAGTCCACCAGCTTCGTCTTCGAGGACACAGCCGACGCCGCCGACCTCTTCGCCCTCCAGAAGTACGGCACCATCTACTCACGAATCTCCAACCCCACCACTGCCGCATTCGAAGAGCGCATGGCCAGCCTCGAAGGAGGCATCGGGGCAGTGGCAACGGCCAGCGGTCAGGCCGCAGAGTTCCTGACAGCGGCATCTCTGGCGGGAACGGGCGACAACCTGGTGTCCTCGTCGGCCCTCTACGGCGGAACCCACGCAATGTTTGACACCACCCTCGGGCGGTTCGGGGTCGAGGCCCGCTTCGTCGACGGCGATGACCCGGCGGCGTTTGCAGCGCGTATCGACGACCGCACCCGCTTCCTCTACACCGAGGTCATCGGCAACCCGTCAGGAGCCGTTGCCGACCTGGCGGCGCTGGCCGACGTGGCATCTGCCCACGACCTGCCCCTCGTCGTCGACTCCACCTTTGCCACGCCCTACCTGTGTCGACCCATGGAGCACGGCGCCGACATCGTCGTGCACTCGGCCACCAAGTTCATAGGCGGCCATGGCACCTCCATCGGAGGGGTTGTCGTCGACTCGGGAGGCTTCGACTGGGGGTCAGGCCGCTTCCCCCGGATGACCGAACCGTCGGCTGGCTACAACGACCTGCGGTTCTGGGAGAACTTCGGCGAGTATGCCTTCTGCACGATGCTGCGGGCCGAGCAACTCCGCGACGTCGGTGCGTCGCTGTCGCCGTTCAACGCCTTCATGCTGCTGCAGGGCCTCGAGACGCTGCCGCAGCGGATGGATGAGCACGTCGCCAACGCGCACAAGGTCGCCCGGTTCCTCGAGGGCCACCCTGGTGTGTCGTGGGTCGCCTACGCCGGCCTGGAGTCGTCGCCCTACCACGACCTGGCTCAGCGTTATTTGCCCGACGGACCGGGCGCCATCTTCACCTTCGGCGTAGCCGGAGGAAGGGCCGCCGGGGCGAAGTTCATCGAGGGTCTGACCATGGTGAGCCACCTTGCCAACGTGGGCGATGCCAGGACCCTCGTAATACATCCGGCCACCACGACGCACCAGCAGCTCTCCGACGAGGACATGGTCGCCGGCGGTGTCACACCGGACATGGTCCGTCTCTCCGTGGGCCTTGAGGACGTTGACGACATCTGCTGGGATCTGGACCAGGCGCTCTTGGGTGCAGGGTCATGACGGTCGACCACGAGCCTGTTCCCGGGTGGTCCGAGCCGTCGGCTGCCGAGCGGCTTGCCGTGCTCCGGTCGGTTCGCACCGTCGCCATGGTCGGCGTATCGGCAAAGCCGGAGCGCCCGTCCAACTTCGTGGCCACCTACCTGCTCAGCTCATCGACCGACTACGACGTGTTCTTCGTGAACCCCGCCTTCGACGAGATCCTGGGAAAGCCGTGCTACGCCAGCCTGGCCGACCTGCCTGTCAAGCCCGATCTCGTCGACGTCTTCCGCAGGCTCGAGGACGTGGCCGGTGTTGCCGATGAGGCGGTCGAGGTGGGAGCCACGGTGTTTTGGACCCAGTTCGGCCTCTGGAGCGTCGATGCCGCCCAGCGGGCACTGGCCGGCCGGCTCAAGGTTGTGATGGACCGCTGCCTCAAGGTCGAACACGCCCGGTTCCATGGCGGCCTGCACCTGGCCGGCTTCGATACCGGCGTAATCGATTCGAGGCGCCGGCGAGCCTGAGCGCTCAGAGGGTCAGCGGGGCTCGCAGATGACCACCGGGATGTCGCGGTCGGTCGACGCCTGGTAGTTCGCGTAGTCGGGCCACTGCTCAACGGCGAGGGGCCACAGCGTCGCCTTTTCTCCGGGTGTGGCCGTCCGTGCCCGCAGTTTGTGCACCTCGGCCCGATCCTGGATGGTGATGTCCGGCTCTGCCAGCAGGTTCAGGTACCAGACCGGATGCTCCGGTGCGCCACCCAGCGACGCCACAACCAGATAACCCTCTTCATGGGGAACCCTTATCAGGGGCGTGCGTCTGACCTTGCCGGTCCGACGGCCGGTTGTGGTCAGGACGATGACGCCGGCGCCCTGCATCTCAAAGCCCTGCTCGCCGTTGGTGCTCAGGTACTGCTCAACGTGGCCGGCAATGAACTCGTTGGGGCTGGGTTCGTAGTTGTCGTCGCTCATTCCGCGACGATACATCGCCTCCCGACGGTGGGAAGGGCCGGGTCGGGGTCGTCCGACCATCGCCGTCACACCCGTGGCGAATAGCGTGGTTGGCCTACTGGATCACATTGTCGTCGACGTGATGAGAGAGGGGAACCCACATGCCAAGGCCCGACCTCGAGGTCGCCAACCGTGCGTTCATGGAGGGTCTGGTGGGCTACCGGTCCGAGATCGGAATCGACGGCTACCTCGGTATCGAGGTGCGCGAGTTCGAGGCCGGACGCCTCGTGGCCGAGTTCGAGGTGGCCGACGACCACGTGACCATGGTTGGCAACATCCACGGCGGCTGTCTCGCAGCGCTGTGCGACCACTGTCTGGGTCTTGTCCTGTACCCGGTCATGGCACCTGGGTCATGGGCGGCGACGACCGAGTTCAAGGTCAACTACCTGCGTCCGGTGAGTGGAGGCAGGTGCCGGGCCACCGCCGAGATTCGATCGATGACGAAGCGCTCCGCCGTGGTCACCATCGAGGTCGAAAACGAGGACCGAATGGTCGCCCTGGCCCAGGGAACCTGCACGATCAAGTTGGCCGAGGAGAAGCCCCAGGTCGGCTGACGACGGGACGGGCCGGATCAGGTCGACTGTACGCTTGTCTCGTTCCCGCCGAGGTGGGAACCTGCATCGGTGCCCGAGCGGACCAAGGGAACGGCCTGCAAAGCCGTAAAGCCGCGGGTTCAAATCCCGCCCGGTGCTCCATTCCAGTAGCAGCAGTTGTACCGGACGGTCCACGAGGTGGGTTGTCTGGCCGATCGGTACCGTGGGGCCCTATGGCTGATCAGGATGGTGGCAATCGACCGGCGGATCCCGGTGGAGGACCACCGCTGCCCCACACGCCGCCGATGGGCATCAGGGCGGTGCACCCCGGCGACGACCCCCCTGTTGTTCCGCCGACTCCGCCACTCCCGCAGCGCCACAGGGAGCGCCCGGCCCCCAATTGGCCGGCTGCCCTGATCTCGTCGGCAGGGGTCATCGCAGCGATCATGGGAACCTTCCTGTCGTGGCGCGTGGCTGACCACGAGAGCGGTTTCGTGACCCACCTGATCGGATGGGACCAGGCCGGCAAGGCCGTCGTGATCCTGGTGGCTGGCCTCGTTGCTGCCGGTGCCACCGGTGCGCTGTGGACCGACCTTCGCGGGCTGGCCCTCAAGTTGGTGTTGTTGACCACGGGTCTGGTCGTCCTGGCCGCCGCCGGCCTCGAGATCGCCAACGTGTTGAGCCTCGACCCGTTCGACGGATACGAGTACTCGGTCGGGTCCGGACTTCCCGTGGTCGCAGCGGGCGGAGCGCTGCTGGTGCTCGCCGCCCTGGTCGATCGGGGACCGTGGGCCTTCGGTTCTGATCCGCCGGCTTGACGCTCTCACCGGTGTGCCGTTCGGGGGCCACTGGTACGATGCTGCGCTCCGGGGCCGTTAGCTCAGTTGGCTAGAGCACCTGCATGACGCGCAGGGGGTCGGGGGTTCGAGTCCCTCACGGCCCACCACGGTGACCAGCGCATTCCATGATGCCCGGTCAGAACACCCCGCCGGTGCGAAAGCCCACCCCGGCAACCACCATCAGCACCGCCACGATGGTGATGGCGACAATGTGGAATGCCAGCGGTTTGAGCGCTCCCTCCTCCAGTCTGGGAACCAGCCGCAGCCTGGCGTGAACAGCAAGGGCCAGGGTGACGGCCAACAGGATCAACTTGACACCGATCGTCGTGGCTATCGGTGAGCCGAACGTGAACCACGCACCGATGTCTGGGATCAGGCGCCATGCCAGCCAGATTCCGGTGATCACCTGGATCAAAAGTGCCGGCAGGCCGACCCGTTCGTAGGCAGATTCGAAATCGTGGACGATCTGGGGGTTGCCTGCCCTCAGCGCCTTCGGCAGCACGCTCAGCGAGAGCACGAGGTGGCCCCCGGCCCACACGGTGGCGGCAAGTACGTGGACGGTCAACATGAAGCGGGTCATGCGATCCGGTCCAGCATGTCCTCGGTGATTTCGTAGATGGCCGATTCGCCTGCGAAGAACCGCCGAAGGTCCTCGACCGCTGTCTCACCCATTCGGGTGCAGTTCTGGATGCAGCCGGCGATGTGGGGTGTGACGGCCACGTTGTCGAGGCTGCGGAGGGGGCTGTCGGGAATCGGAGGCTCCGGATCGGTGACGTCCAGGAAGGCGAAGAGTCGACCGGTCTCCAACTCGACGGCGAGGGCGTTCTCGTCGATGAGGCCTCCCCGTGCCGTGTTGATGAGCACAGCGCCGTCGCGCATCGACGGCAGGTTGTGGGCGCCGATCATGTGGCGGGTGTGTTCGTTCTCAGGGCAGTGCAGGGACACCACGTCGGATCGTTCCAGCAGTTCGTCCAGGTCTACGAGCGAGACCCCCAGCCTCTTGGCCTCGTCGGGGTCCAGGAAGGGATCAGACACCAGAACCTCACAGCTGAAGGGGGCCAGCAACTCGATTACGTGGCGGCCCACGTTGCTGGCACCGACCAGGCCAATGGTCGCAGCGGTCATCTCGCCAGCCTTCCATGTATCCCAGTCGGGGCTGTCGCGCCACCCTCCCTCGCTGACGTGTCGAGCCAGGGGCCAGATTCTCTTTCGCCCCACGATCATCAACCCGAGCGTGGTCTCGGCGACGTCCCTCGCCAGCATCACCCCGGCGCTGGTGAGGCGGATACCCCTAGGCCAGAATCCGTCAGAGATGAACCGCTTGACGCTGCTGCCCATGTGGGCCATGGCCCTCAGGGCAGGCGCTGCGGCCAGGACATCGGCATCCAGGCGTGCAACCCCCCAACTGGTAATGCAGGCGTCAGCGCCGGTCAGCACGCCCATGAGCTCACCCCTGTCGGCAGGTTCCGGAGCGTCGTGGTGGACGACCTCGGCGAAGCTGTCCAGCGCATTCCATGCACTCTCGCTGAACATCCGTTCGTAGTGAGACCTGCCGATCGTCACGGCAACAACCGGTCGGTTCATCTTCGTTCGTCTCCTCGGGCTGGAGTTGTCGATTTCGGCCAGCCGATTGCGTTCGCTGCGATCCGGGTAGCACCAAGCCCGGGCCAGCTCAGGTCGCTGAAGGCCTCGACAGGTAGGCCGGTGCCGCCACAAAGTAGTGCTACCAGTCGGTCGTCCCTCGTGCCACCACCGACGACCTTGATTTCTGTCGGATCGCCGAGGGCTGCGACCGACCGGATCGCAGCACAGGCTGATTCCACAGCGATCGGGAGGGCATCCTCGTCGTCGGCCAGGCCCACCCCGAGGCCGCCCAGATTTGTTGAGGCCAGCCACCTGCCGGTAAGCGCATGTGGGCCCAGATTCATGTCGGCCGGTAGCCCTGCGACGTCTCCGGTCGTGGCGACCGTGGTCAGCACCCATGCCGTTCCCACCGAAAGCATGATCACCCCCGGCTCGGTCACGCCGAGAGCGAGGGCGGCACAGGTCTGGTCGTGGCCACCGACGAACACAGGTAGCCCCGGGTTGAGGCCGAACCGGTTGCCGGCGTCGGCTGTCAGGCTTCCCAACTGCTCGCCGGTTACGACGATGGGGGAGAGTTGGCCCGGGTCCACCCCCGCCATGGAGAGCAGGTCGTCGCTCCACCCGGAGGTTGCCACGTCCATCAACTGCATTCCCGATGCGTTCGACGGGTTCGTAACCCAGTTGCCGGTGAGCCGGTGGCCGACGGCATCGTCGATCGAAGCGAAGCGGGTAGCGGCCCCGAACAGGTCGGGCCAGTCATGTTGTAGCCAGGCGATCGTGGCGAGGCCCTGGCCGGGACCTGCATGCCAACCGCTTACGGATCTGATCTGTTCCCTCTCAGCATCACCCCAGGATCGGACCACCTCGGCGGAGCGTGTGTCCATCCAGGTGACCACCGGGCTGTAGGGGGAGTCGTCGCTGCCGATGGGGCACACCGAGCCGCTCTGGGTTGCCATTGCGATCGCTGCCACGGTGACGTCGGAGCCGGAAACGGCCTCGGCCACGGCCGTTGAAATGGCGTCCCAGATCTCGTCGAGTCCCTGCTCGGCGGCACCGGGCTCAGGCGAGCGGGTCGCAATCTGCTCGGAGGCACCCGATGCGACAACCGATCCGGCTCTGTCAACGAGGACTGCCTTGACGGTCGTAGTGCCTACATCGAGCCCCAGTACCGCCTCCGTGGCCACTATCTGACCAGTCAGCCCTTGAGGACTGCCAGCGCCTGATCCACCGAGACGTCGTCGTGGACCAGCGTCACGATCGCCGCCGTCATGGCGGTCGGGTCGGGTGCCTGGAAGACGTTGCGTCCGATGGCCACGCCGGCGGCTCCGGAGTCCAGAGCGGAGCGGATGTCTGTGAGCATGTCGGCCTCGGAGGTCTTGGACCCACCCAGGATCACCACCGGAACGAACGTGGAGGACGTGACCTTGGCGTAGTCGGCACAGTAGGGGGCCTTGATGAAGTCGGCTCCCAGTTCCGCTCCCAGTCGGGCGGCAAAGGCGACCGCCTCGGTGCCACGCATCTCGGGTGGGCTGTCGAAGCCGCCTGGAACCATCTCGCCCAGCATCGGTACGCCTATTGCGTGGGCTGCCGACGCGGTGCGGGCCAGGTTCTCGAGGGTCATGTCCTCCTTGTCGGAGCCGGGGAGGGCGGTGACAACGAGGGCATCGGCACCGACCTGCACGGCATCATCGGGGCCGAAGAACGAACCCGTCGAACCGGTGCTGGGTGAACCCAGGTTGGAAGAGGCGCCGTCACTGCGGAGGATCAGGCCAACCCCGTCCAACTCCTCGGCGAAGTTCCGTGCGATCCCGTATGAGGTCAAGATGGCGTCGGCCCCGCCGGCTACGACCGACGAGATGGTGGAGGCCGGCTGTTCAAAGCCGGGGCAGGGGCCGTCGATCAGGCCGTGGTCCAGAGCGATGATCACGGTCCTGCCGTCGTCGCCGAAGATCCGGGCGAGCCGCTCGCTGGTCATCTCTGGTCTCCTGTCGCGGTGCCGACTGCACCGGTAGCGATCTGGTAGGTCTCGTTGATCAGCCTCAGGTTCTCACCGAGGTCTGGTGACAGCACGTCCACGAGCACGTTGTCGAGGTCGTGTGTGTCGGCCAACGTAGCGAGTTGCCCGGCGCACTCCGCCGGTGTGCCGGCCACCTGGTAGAGGCGGAGGAGGTCATCGGTGACCAGGTGGCTGATCAGGCCCGGCCGGTTGGTTGCCGCAGCCTCCGCCACAAGGCTGATTTGGTCATCGTGGAAGCCCAGAGACCCGAGCACTCTCGGCGGTGAGTCCATGAGCACGAACGGAAGGGTGCGGCGCTGGTCCGCGAGCATCTCGGGCTGGTAGCAGATGCGCCCCAGATAGGTCTTTGAGAGTGCCGCCCGTCCAGCCGACGATGCGCTGGCGTCGGCTATCTGGATTGCGCCGCCGAGATCCGGCTTCACGGTCAGGATGAGGCCTTCTGCGCTACGGCCAGCCAGGTCGAGCATCATCGGCCCCCGACAGGCCAGCCAGACCGGGATCTGTTGTGGTCCGAGGCCCGACTGGGCTGCGTCCAGGCTGAACTCGGAACCTGACCAGGTCACCGGTTCGCCACTCCACAGTGAGCGCATCACATGTATCGACTCGGACACGACCCGGTAGGGCCGATCCCTCGGGATGCCCATCGGGGACAGAACCATTGATCCGCCGGCCAGCATGGTGACCAGCGCCCTGCCGTCAGAGACTGTGTTGAGCGTCGCCAGGGCGGCAGCGGTCACAGCCGGGTGGCGTGTGTAGCCGTTGGTCATCGCCCCCAGGCGGATTGTGGAGGTCTCGGCAGCCACCAGGGCCAGACAGGCGTACACGTCCACCTCGAAGCCCTCGTCGGCAAGGAAGAGGTACTCGTATCCGATGGCCTCGGCCTCCCTGGCCAGCACCACCAGATCGGTGGGAGCGATCGGTGGAACCACGTGGATTCCTGCAGCGACCATCTGGGTTCAGCCGTGGTCCCTTTGCCTGTGTCCGTAGCGCTGGCCGGCGTCGACCGTGATGACCTCGCCGGTGATGTAGTCGGCCTCGGCCATGAAGCGGACGGCATGGGCCATCTCCTCAGGGGTTCCCCAGCGGCCCAGCAGGGTGGACTGTGCGGTTCTCTCGTACTTCTCGTCGCTGTAGTCGACGGGTCGCAGGGCAGGCCCGAACACAACAGCGTTGGCCCGCACGGTCGGTGCCAACTCCAGTGCCAGTTGGCGTGTCAGGGTGAGGATGGCCGCCTTGCCGACAGCGTGAGCGGTAAAGGCCGGCCATGGTTCGAACGCTGAGAGGTCGCCGATTCCGATGATGACGCCCCGGCCGTGTTCAAGCATCAGGGGGGCTACCCGGTTGGCGCAGTTGAAGGAACCGTGGACCAGGATGTCGATGCACCTGCGCCATACGGTCAGGTCATCGGTTGGAACCGGGTCTGACAGGAACACCGATGCGTTGTTGACCAGCACGTCGACGGTTCCGAACCGCTCGGCTGCCGCATCGATCATCGCCACGACCTGGTCGTCGTCGCTCACGTCCGCCTGGAAGGTCATGCCCTCGACTCCGAGAGCCGTCACCTCCTCGAGCGTGCTCCTGGCCCCGTCGACCGATGAGTTGTAGTTGATGACGACGTTGGCGCCGGCCTCGGCAAATGCGACCGTGATGCCCCGGCCGACCCGTTTGGCACCGCCGGTGACCAGCACCGTCTTCCCCCTTAGATCCATGCTTCTTCTCTAGCCGATCAGTTGGTTGTCTCGGGCATCGGGTGGACCTTCAGCGACAGGAACCGGATTGGCAGATCGATGACGGCGGTGGGGCCGTGGGCCACCTCGCCGTGGAGCTGCATGGTGTCGCCGGTCGAGAGCGTGTAGCGCTTGGATCCGTATCCGTACTCGAGGGTGCCTTCGAGAATGTGGATGAACTCGACCCCGGCGTGCTGGAACAGCGGGAACACCTCGTTGGGCTCGGTGATCGTCACCAGCACCGGTTCGATCTGGCGGCGTGGGCCCCGTAGCGCTCCCAGGTCGCTGTATGAGCGGCCGCTTCCACCGCCCTCGTGGGCGATCTCGAGTCCTCGGCCGGAAGGCACGATCACGGCGTCGTGCTCCTCGTCGAGGCCGCGGAAGAATGCCGTGAATGGAACGTCGGCTGTGTTGGCGAGGCTGGTCAGCGTGGACAGGCTCGGCGAGGTCTGGCCATGTTCGATCTTGGAGAGCATCCCGAGTGAGATGCCGGCATCGCCGGCGAAGGTCTCCATGGTCAGGCCCAGCCCCAGTCGCAGCTCGCGTACCCGTTCACCGATGACCCGACAGACCTCGTCGGCCGTCAGTGTCTCGTGGGCCTTCCTGCCGGCGGTCACCGCTTTCGGGGTCCCGGCCTAGAACAACGTGAGGTAGCGGTCGATCTCACCGACGGTGACTTCGTGGTGGTGGGCCAGGAACTCATCGCGCTTCACCTTCACGAAGTAGTCGCGGTAGGGACCGTCGGCGGTCATGCCAAGGCCGTCCGCGAGAATCTGGTCGGTGGCGAGGTTGTCTGCTGCGTGGAGCAGGGTCGGGGGAAGCACAACAATTCCGCGGGCTGCCACATCGTCTGCCGACATTGCAAAGAGGTTGTCGGTGTTGGGCTCCCCCGGATCCATGTCGTTGTCGACGCCGTCCAACCCGCAGGCCAGCATCGCGGCGAACATCAGGTAGGGGTTGGCTGCACCGTCCCCCAGGCGGACCTCGATGCGGTCTGGTTCGGGTACCCGGATCATCTGGGTGCGGTTGTTGCCGCCGTAGGCCGCATAGGCGGGGGCCCAGGTGGCGCCAGAGGTGGGAGCGCTGACGCCCATCCTCTTGTACGAGTTGACGATGGGGCACGCGACAGCCACGAGCGACGGAGCGTGGGCGATGAGGCCTGCAGTGAACTGGTACGCCAACTGGCTGAGGCCCAGTCCCTTCGGGTCGTCGTCGCCACCAATGAAGAGCGGTTCGTCAGTGTCGGCGGTCCAGAGGCTGAAGTGAGCGTGCAGCCCGTTTCCGGCCTTGTCGGCGAATGGCTTTGGCATGAAGGTTGCGTACCGGCCGTCGCGTTGGGCCATGGTGTGGATCATCAGGCGAAACAAGATGAGGCGGTCCGCCGTGGTCATTGCGTCGGCGTACTGCCAGTTCTGCTCGAACTGTCCGTTGGCGTCCTCGTGGTCGTTGGCGTAGTTGTCCCACCCCATTGCGTTCAGGTTCCTTGACACCTCGGTGAGGTGGGGCAGCATGCGGGTGAGGCCCTTGGCGTCGTAGCAGGGGAGGGGGTCGACGTCGCGCTCGTCGGCCACCGAGAGGCTGCCGTCTTCGTTGCGGACCACCAGGGAGTACTCGGCCTCGACGCCGGTCTTGAGGACCAGGTTGCGCTCGGCGAGGGCATTGAGGGCCCGGCCCAGGATCACGCGTGGTGCGTAGGGCCACAGTTCGCCCTCGACTGTCGGGTCGCACTGCATTGCGGCCACGTTGGGCTGCCAGGGGAGCTGCGTGTAGGTGGTCGGGTCCGGAACGGCGATCATCTCGGGGCTGGATGGATCCTGGCCCATCGGCCCCGATGCGAAGCCGGCGAACCCTGCACCGTTGGTCATGAGGCCCTCGAGGGCGCTCACGGGAACAAGCTTGGCGCACGGCTTTCCGTGCATCTCCACGTACATGGCGTAGATGAACTCGATGCCGTCGGCCTCGACCCTTGCCCCGATGTCGTCGAGTGCACCCATGTGATCCCCCTGGGAAACCTGTGCAGCGAGGTGCGACCCGGTGTCGACCTCTCGGTATTGTGTCACTACTATAGGTGAAGGGTCTTCACTGGTATAGAAGACACCCGAACACGTTTCACTCTACCCAGCGCCCAGACCCGTAACGAAAGGGGGGTCAGCATGTGTGGCATCGTCGGTCTCTTCCTCAAGACCCCCACGCACCGCGAAGACCTAGGCCGCCTCACGGCCGACATGATCCACGAGGTCCGCGACCGGGGCCGCGACAGCGCCGGGGTCGCCACATTCGGCAGTGGCGACAACGCCACGACGCGGATAACCGTGCTGGCGGACGGACCCCAACCAGACTGGAACGCAACCGCCACGGCACTCGAGGCGCTCCTGGCAGCAGAGGTCTCGGTGCGCCCCCTCCACGACCACGCCGTATTCGAGACAACCGGTGACGGTCGAGCGGCTCGACAGTGGCTCATTGACCACATGGCCGACATCGAGGTGCTCAGCTACGGCTCACAGATCGAACTCTACAAGTCGGTCGGCGACCCCGACCTGCTCGCAACCCGGTACGGCCTGGCTACACGTACCGGAACCCATGCCGTGGCACACACCCGAATGGCAACCGAATCTGCCGTCACCGCCAACGGCTCACACCCGTTCTCCACCGGATCTGACACCTGCCTCGTGCACAACGGGTCGCTGTCGAACCACAACCAGCTGCGCCTACGACTCGAGCAGCGCGGCGAGTCATTCCAGACCCTCAACGACTCCGAGGTCGCAGCCGGGTACGTCTCCTGGCGGCTCGGCTCGGGTGACTCCCTCGAACAGGCACTCCAGCGGGCACTGACTGATCTCGACGGCTTCTACACCTTCGCCATCGGAACCGTCGATGGCTTCGCAATCCTGCGTGACCCGATCTCATGCAAGCCGGCAGTTGTAGCCGAGACCGACGACTGGGTTGCCATGTCGTCTGAGTACCGGGCCATCGCCCGTCTTCCCGGAGTCGCCGATGCCGAGGTCTGGGAACCTGAGCCGGCACGGGTCTACACATGGAGCCTTGCGGCATGAGCACAGCCATCGACCTCGCCGAGGTCCCACTTCGCCAACTCAACCAGGTGCTCCACGATGCCGAGAGCGGCGGTTTCGACGTCCTCAACCCCCGTGGGGCACATGCAGTCGCATGCGGGATTACGACCAATGTGACAGTCGAGGTGGCCGGCTCGGTCGGCTACTACTGCGCCGGAATGCACCAGGTCGGAACCGTGGTGGTGAACGGCAACTCTGGTCCCGGCCTTGCCGAGAACATCATGTCTGGAACCGTACGAACCACCGGTAACGCATCGATGTCGGCCGCAGCAACCGGCTGCGGTGGTCTCGTGGTCATCGAGGGAGACGCCGGTGCCAGATGTGGCATCTCAATGAAGGGCGTCGACATCGTCGTGGGCGGCAGCATCGGCCACATGGGTGCGTTCATGGCCCAGGCCGGGAACCTGGTCGTGCTTGGCGATGCCGGCGCAGACCTGGGTGACTCCATCTACGAGGCCGTCCTCTACGTGCGCGGCGAGGTCGAGTCCCTCGGCTCTGACTGCGTCGAAAAGGAGATGAGGCCCGAACACCTCGCAGCGGTCAGGCACCTTCTCCAGGCAGCCGACATGACAGCCTCGCCGGCTGACTTCAGGCGTTACGGCTCAGAGCGCCAGATGTACAGTTTCCACGTCGACGACATCGACGCCGAGCTCGCCGAGGGTGCGGGAGCCGCCAAATGACCTCAGACACCTGGCACCAGCGGGAGTCGTACTCGTTCGACCGCAACACCATCGCCGAGATCAGGAGGGCCGCCAACACCGGTATCTACCGCATCCGCGGCTGGGGCGCCAAGCGGGTCCTGCCCACGCTCGACGACCTGGTCTTCCTAGGGGCGTCAATGTCGCGTTATCCGCTCGAGGGCTACCGCGAGGCCTGCGGAACCGACGTCGTCATCGGCAACGGTCGGGCCGAGCACCCGGTACACCTCGACATACCGGTCACGATCGCCGGCATGAGCTTCGGCTCGCTGTCGGCTCAGGCCAAGGAGGCCCTCGGAAGGGGAGCCTCGGCAGTCGGCACCTCGACCACCACCGGCGACGGAGGAATGACCGAGGAGGAACGCGGACATTCCACGAAGCTGGTCTACCAGTACCTCCCGTCCCGATATGGCATGAACCCCGACGACCTGCGGCGGGCCGATGCAATCGAGGTTGTTGTCGGCCAGGGGGCCAAGCCCGGCGGAGGCGGAATGCTGCTCGGTCAGAAGATCACCGAACGGGTCGCCGAGATGCGAACCCTTCCCGAGGGCATCGACCAGCGTTCAGCGTGCCGTCACCCCGACTGGACCGGTCCCGACGATCTGGCCATCAAGATCATCGAACTGCGCGAGATCGTGGATTGGCGGGTCCCCGTCTACGTGAAGCTGGGAGCGGCCCGGCCCTACTACGACACTGCGCTGGCGGTGAAGGCAGGCGCCGACGCCATCGTCGTCGACGGCATGCAGGGCGGAACCGCAGCCACCCAGGACGTCTTCATCGAACACGTGGGCATCCCGACGCTGGCCGCAATCCCAGAGGCCGTCAGGGCCCTGCGTGAACTCGGGGTGCACAGGGAGGTCAAGCTCATCGCAGCAGGCGGCATCAGGTCGGGTGCCGACGTCGCCAAGGCACTGGCACTGGGTGCCGATGTCGTCTCCATCGGAACCGCAGCCCTGATAGCCATCGGCGACAACGACCCCGGCTACGACGCTGAGTACAGGGCCCTCGGCTCGGCGGCCGGATTCTGGGAGGACTACCAGGACGGAACCGACCCGGCCGGCATAACCACCCAGGACCCGGACCTGTCTGCACGCCTCGACCCCGTAATCGGGGGGCGGCGTCTCGCCAACTACCTCCAGGTGCTCACCCTCGAGACCCAGACACTGGCCCGCGCATGTGGAAAGTCCCATGTCCTCAACCTGGAGCCCGAGGACCTGGCTGCCCTCACCGTCGAGGCGGCGGCAATGGCCGGCGTGCCGCTTGCCGGAACCGGCTGGATCCCCGGAACTTCCAGCTGACACACAGCCAGGAGTGGCCGACGCCCAAGCCATCGGTCACATGTCCACACGTCGGAGCCACCAGGGCCGTAGCGTTCCCGGGTGGCCATTCGCTCAGACCTCCGCAACATCGCCGTAATCGCACACGTCGACCACGGCAAGACCACGCTCGTCGACGCCCTTCTGCGCCAGTCCGGAGCCTTTCGGGAAAATGAGCAGGTTGCCGAACGGGTCATGGACTCCATGGACCTGGAGCGTGAAAAGGGCATAACCATCCTCGCCAAGAACACTGCTGTCAGGCGCGGCGACGTAAAGATCAACATTGTCGACACCCCCGGCCACGCCGACTTCGGCGGCGAGGTCGAACGGGCGCTCAACATGGTCGACGGAGTCCTCCTGCTGGTCGATGCCGCCGAGGGTCCGCGGCCCCAGACCCGGTTTGTGCTGCGCAAGGCACTCGAGGCCGGTCTCACGATCGTCGTGGTCGTGAACAAGATCGACCGGCCCGACGTACGCCTCGGTGAGGTGGTCGACGAGGTCTACGAACTGTTCATGGACCTGGATGCGACAGACGAACAGATTGAGTTCCCCATCGTCTACGCCGACGCCCGCTCGGGCATCGCAACCCACGACCCGGACGTTCCCGGAACCAACATGGATCCGTTCTTCGACGTCGTGCTCGAACACGTACCGCCTCCGTCCTATGACCCCGACGAGCCGCTCCGTGCCCACGTAACCAACCTGGACGCATCCCCCTACGTCGGACGCATCGCCATCTGCCGGGTCGACAGCGGGACACTCCGACGCGGTGCAGCCGTGGCGTGGTGTCGAACCGATGGGTCAATACAGCCCGCCAAGGTCGGCACAATCTCGGTCACCGAGGCGCTGGCCCAGGTAGACGTCGAAGAGGCCGGGCCAGGCGAGATCGTCTACGTATCCGGCATCGAGGGCGTCACCATCGGTGAAACCCTCGCCGACCCCGAAGACCCCAGGCCGATGCACGAGATCACCGTCGACGAGCCGACCCTCTCCATGGCAATCGGGGCCAACACCTCGCCTGTTGCCGGCAATGACGGCACCAAGCTGACCGCACGTCAGGTCAAGGCCAGGCTCGACGCAGAACTGGTCGGCAACGTCTCCATCCGGGTACTCCCCACCGAGAGGCCCGACACCTGGGAGGTCCAGGGAAGGGGAGAGCTGCAGTTGGCAATCCTCGTCGAGACGATGCGCCGCGAGGGCTTTGAACTCACGGTGGGCAAGCCGGCAGTCCTGCTCCGCGAGGTCGACGGCGTGCTCAACGAACCCACCGAGAGGCTCTCGGTCGACGTACCCGAGGAACACATGGGTGCCGTCACCCAGTTGCTCGGTGAACGCAAGGCACGCATGGAGGACATGACCAACCATGGAACAGGATGGGTGCGCCTCGACTACGTGGTCCCCGCCAGGGCACTGATCGGGTTCCGGACCGAGTTCCTGACCGAGACCCGCGGCACCGGCCTCCTGCACCATGTCTTTGAGGGCTGGGAGCCCTGGAAGGGAGAACTGCGGACCCGCCAGACCGGCAGCATCGTGGCCGACAGGGTGGGGGCCACCACCGCGTACGCCATCACCTCCCTACAGGAGCGCACCACCTTGTTCGTGGGGCCGACCGAGAAGGTATACGGAGGCATGATCGTCGGCGAGAACCCGAGGGCCGAGGACATGGACGTCAACATCTGCCGAGAAAAGAAGCTCACCAACGTCCGGGCATCAGCCTCAGACGACACCATCAGGCTCACGCCGCCACGGCGGCTGTCGCTGGAACAGGCGCTCGAGTACGTGGCCGACGATGAGTGTGTCGAGGTGACCCCGGCGGTTATCCGCCTCCGCAAGGTCGTGCTCGATGCTGGTGAGCGGGCACGCAGCCTAAAGAAGCTCAAGAACGCCAGAGCCTGACATCTGGCCGGCTGAGGTCAGCCGGCGATTAGCGTCGCAGGCAGGTCGACAGGGCAGGAGCAGATGGCCAGTTACTCAACCGAGGTGTTCCATGTCCAGGCCGGCGACCATGCCGAGTTGGTGGCCGCAATCGGATCGGCAATGTCAGGGGCCGACACCTGGGTCAACGTCGAACCCGTGGTCGACGACTCGCAGCGGATAGAGGTGCCCGGCATCTTCGCCTGGTTCTCGGCCCGTGGGCCTCAGGTGCCAGTTGGAACATTCGTGTTCTCCGGACCCGACGTGGCGGCTTCGGTCGGCCTCGACCACGGCACCGGTCGGGGTGCCGGTGATCGCCTCACCGCAGGTGGGGTCGAGGCACCCACAGCCTGGGTGCTCAAACAGGACCACCCCAAGACCGGCCTGGTCTGGGAACTTCACCCGCAGGGTGTCGACGCTGAGGCGGTGGTGAGGCTGTTGCTGGAGGGAACCTCGCTGCTGTGTCCCATCCCGGTCGAGGGTCGGTGGATCGCCACCCTGAACAGGCCTCGGTGAGCGTGGTTCAGGCTTCCCTGATCGCCGTCATGATCAGGTCCACGGCGGAGTCCACATCGACTCCGTAACCGACCCTGCAGCTGGGCTCACCAGCAGCGGGACCCCGCTCGTCCACAAGGGTCTGGCCGCGGGTGTGGGTTCCATCCAGTTCAACCACGACCGTGCGGGGTTCTGATCTGATCAGGTGCGGGTGGGTGACCGTCAGGATGGCACTCGGGTCGTGCATCGCGCTGGTGTCTGACCCCTCCCACTGGAAGTGGATGTCGATGAGGTGGTCCAGCAGGTGGGTCGCGAAGTCGCCCACCGGGGTGCCCATCTCCCGACATGTTGTCGCGTGGTCGGGGCCCATGCGGACCTGGTTTGTGAGGTTCAGGCCGATCATGTGTACCGGCCCACCAGACCGGAACACGATGTCGGCCGCCTCGGGGTCAACGTAGATGTTGAACTCGGCCGCAGCGGTCACGTTTCCCGAGCCCGCTCCTCCTCCCATGAGGGTTATCGACGCCACCCGGTGGGCGAGACCCGGATCGGCCCGCAGGGCCAGGGCGATGTTGGTGAGGGGGCCGATCGGAACCAGGTGGAGGCCCTCTTCTGCCCGGGTTGTCTCAACCAGGTACTCGACGGCATCGGCTGAGTCAGGTTCTCCGTCTGCTTCAGGGAGGTCGACCCCGGCAAGGCCGTCGGCTCCGTGTACGTGGCTGGCATCCTCCAGATCGCCGGCCATGGGGCCATCGGCTCCCCGGTGGATCGGAATGTCGAGGCCCAGCAGCGTACGAAGGCGCATGGCGTTGGCACAGGTCTGGGCCCCCGAGACGTTGCCGGCCACGGTCGTGATTCCGACAAGGTCGGCCCATCGGGCGGCGGTGATGATGGCGATTGCGTCGTCGACACCCGGGTCGCAGTCGAGGATCATCCGGGGTCGTGTGTGGCTGTTCACCTGGTCGTCTCCATTGGTTGCATCTCGACTGGTCAGTAGCCGGCTTCCAGATCCACGAGGCCCTCAGGGGTGTCGCCCCGAAGCCAGCGCTCCAGGTTGTCGGCGAACATGTCGAAGAGTTGTTGTATCGCATCGGGGCTGGACCATGAGATATGGGGGCTGAGCCTCACCCCGGGATGTCCGTACAGCCAGTGGCCGGCAGGCAGTGGCTCCGGCTCGGACACGTCCAGAGAAGCCAGCCCAACCTGACCAGCGTCGAGTGCCACGCGCAGGGCGTCCTGGTCAACGACCGACCCCCTTGCGACGTTAATGAGGTGCGCCCCCGGCTTCATCGCCGACAGGAAGGCGGCGTCGACGAGGTGGTGTGTCTCGCCGGTCACGGGAACCGCCACAACAACGTGGTCGGCATCTCCGACCGCATCCGGGTATGTCGATGCCATGCGGACCCCGTTGTCGTCGGCACCGGAACCCGACCGGCGAACGGCCATCAGGTTGGCTCCGAAGGGGCGGAGTCGGTCGGCGACCGCCCGGTTGATCGACCCGAAGCCGACGAGGGCGACGGTCTGACCCTCGACCGAACCCAGGTTCGCCCAACTCCAACGCTCGGGAGGCTCGTTGGCCCAGCTGCCGGGAAGGTCCTTGACGGCAGTCAGGATCATCGCCACCACCCATTCCGCAATCGGTGCAGCCGACACCCCCCGTGAACACGACACCACCATGTCCTCCATCAGGTCGAGCGGCAGGTGGTCGACGCCATGGCCGATGCTGTGAACCCAGCGCACCCCGTGGTCGAGTACGTCGGCGACGTTGCTTGGTCGAAAGGTCTGGGCAAAGAGGACCTCGCCGGCAAGGTCGGCCGGGACCGGCTCGTCCGGATCGACATGGACGAACCTGACGTCGGAGAAGCGCTTCTCCAGTTCTGCCATGTGGCGGCCCCAGCCGGGTGAGTGGACCAGAACGGTCGCCCGGTTGTCGCCCACGGCTGTCACGATCCCCTGAAATGCAAGATCAGCGGGTCAGTTCCCGGAACAGGAACTCCTGGGCCACGCTTGCCACGTGGATGCCGTCCTCTGAGAAGACCTCGCCGCTCGAAAGGCCGCGGCCTCCTGTCAGCCCGTGGGACCTGAAGTCGTGAAGCTGCCACTGGTCGGCAGGTGCGTGGCGATGGAACCAGATGGAGTGGTCGAGACTGGCCCCCATAAAGCTCTGATGTCGCTCCTCGCGGTCCATGCCCATGTCGACTATTCGCGGATGCGAACTCACCGAGGCGTTGCTGGGGAGGTCATCTGAGAGGAAGGCCAGCGCACACTCATGCAGGACCCTGTCGTCGCCAAGGTCGCCGAGTATTCGGAGCCAGCTGGCCGAGTGTCCGGGTTCCTGGATGACACGGCGATGGCCCAACAGGCCCCAGTCCTCCATGGCTCTGTCCTCGGCGCTTCCCATGTTCTCTGGAGCCGTCGACTCCTGGACATCCACCTGATCCTCGACCACCTGGAATGAACACGACAGGTTCAGGATCGCCCCGTCGGACTGGCGGGCCACGACCCTGCGTGTCGTGAACGAGCGGCCGTTGCGGATCCGGTCCACCTCGTAGCGGATCGGCTCGCTGCTCGTTCCGCCCCTGATGAAGTAGGCGTGGAGTGAGTGGACGTGGCGGTCGTCGTCGACGGTGGCTGCTGCGGCACGCAGGCCCTGAGCCACCACCTGACCGCCGTAGACGCGGCCCCACGGGTAGTCGGGGCTGATCCCGACATAGACATCAGGTCCGTGTGACTCGAGGGCCATCAGGGCCGTGAAGTCGATGTCGATGGGGTTGACGGGCGACATGGTCGACTACGCCCCGAGCGCCATTGCCGCGTGCAGGGCGATTCCGTGGACGAGACCGGCTTCGTTCAGGCGCATCCGGTTCGAGTGGCATGGGGGTGCCGTCTGGGAGTCGCTGATGTCGTCTGGGCAGACGCCGAGGAAGGCCATGGCACCGGGCACGTTATTGAGCACGTAGGAGAAGTCCTCTGCCCCCATGAACGGTGCAGGGAGGGCCAGAAACGACCCGGTTCCGAGGGTGGCCTCGCAGGTATCGGCAACCCGGGCTGCCTGGTCGGCATCGTTGACCGTAACCGGATACCCGACCTCGAGGCGGAAATCGACGCTGCAGCCGTGAGCCAGGGCGATGTGCCTGCAGGCAGTTTCCAACGAACCGGCCACGAGGCTCCTTGTCTCCTCTGAGACCGCCCGGATGGTTCCCTCAAAGAAGGCGGTCTCGGGAATCACGTTGGTGGTCGTGCCGGCATCTACGTGGGTGATGGTCACCACCGAGGGTTTGAAGGCGTCGACCTGGCGGGTCACGATGGCCTGGGCCGCGGTGATCATCTCGGCCATGGGTGGAACCGGGTCGGCACAGAAATGCGGGGTTGAGGCGTGGCCGCCCCTACCGGTGACGGTCACGTGAAACGTGTCAGCCGAGGCCAGGAGTGGGCCGGGCCGGCATGCAGCGTGCCCTACCGGCAGGTTGGGGGTGACGTGGATGGCAAACGCCCGGTCAACACCGTCGAGTACGCCCTCGTCGATCATCACGGCTGCGCCTCCAGCACCCTCCTCTCCCGGCTGGAACATGAACCTGACGCGTCCTGCGATGTCGCCCTGTCGGTCGCACAGCAACCTGGCGGCACCAACCAGCATCGCCACGTGGGCGTCATGCCCGCATGCATGCGCCCGGCCCGACTCGGTCGAGCAGAAGTCCTCGTCGGAGTCCTCTGTCATGGGCAGGGCGTCGGTGTCGGCGCGGAGCAGCACGGTCGGTCCATCGGAGGCGCCGTCCAGGTCGGCCACGACCGACGTGATCCCCGACCCCTCGCTGATTTCCAGCGGGAGGCCTTCCAACGCCGCGATTATTCGCTGCTGGGTGTCGGGGTTGTGTAGGCCCAGTTCGGGGTGGCGGTGGATGTCCCTGCGGAGGGCGACGGCGTCGTCAACCAGCCCGGTTGCTGCTTCGAGGATCTCATGCATGGCGCAATCATGGCCTAGCCGTGCCACCTTGTACGATCCGGCGAACCATCTGGCAGACTTGCGCCGTGTCCCTCAGCGTCGAGCAGATCCATGTGGAGCTGGCTGACCTGTTGGAAACGCGTGCAGCCAGCTCCGGCTCTACCGTCCTCGGTGCCGGCAGCGACGACCTTGAAGCCGGACGCCGGTACCTCGAGGATCTGGTGGGTGGCGGCTGGATGGTGCCCGAGTGGCCGTCGGTGCACGGTGGCCGCGACGCAGCCCCTGCCGAGGCTGCCCTGATCGCCGAGGCCCTGGGCAGGTACCAGACGGCTGACCTCTACCCGTACGGGGTGGGCATCAACCTTGTAGGTCCGGTTCTGTTGGCACGCGGAACGGCGGAGCAGCAGAACCGGTGGCTGCGCTCGATTGCCGACGGTTCCGAGATCTGGTGCCAGATGTTCTCCGAGCCCGATGCCGGCTCCGACCTTGCCAATGCCGGCATGAGGGCTGAGCGAGATGGCGACGAGTGGGTACTCAACGGGTCCAAGGTGTGGACGTCGCGTGGCACCTACTCCACCTGGGGGATGTGTGTGGCCCGGACCGATGCAGCCCTGCCGAAGCACAGGGGTCTCACCATGTTCACCGTCGACATGTCGTCTCCGGGAATCGAGGTGCGGCCGCTCGAGCAGATGAACGGAGACCAGCACTTCACCGAGGTGTTCGTCACCGACGTGCGGGTCACCGATGAGAACCGCCTCGGCGAACTGGGCGACGGGTGGGGCATCACGGTCGAGACCCTGGCCCACGAGCGGGCGACCATCGGTGGCCGTGCGTTCGGCGGTGGCGATGACTCCGACGTGGGCCTGCCCTCCTGGCTCGAAGCGTGGAGAGGTTCAGGCCATCTTGTTGATCCCGTGGTCCGACAGGAGGCCATGCGGGCCTACGTGCTCCACCGGGTGAACCAGCTCACGACCATGCGTGCAACCCATTTAGCCGGGGGCGGCGCTCCGGGGCCTGAGGGCTCGGGAGCCAAGTTGCGCAGCGTCACCGCATTCAAGGCCCGTACCTACCTTGGCAAGAACCTCGCCGGGGCTGCCGGCATGCTGGTCGACTCCCCGGGCCATCTCGGTTTTATGACGGCCCCCTCGATGTCCATCCGGGGAGGCACAGACGAGGTCCAGCGCAACATCGTGGGCGAGCGGGTCCTCGGCCTTCCCCGCGAGCCGAGCGTCGACAGGGACCTTCCGTACTCAGACCTGAAACGCAGCCGTTGACGGCAGGTGGTCAGCGCTGGTCGATGTGGGGGACTGTGCGTTCCGGCTTGCCGCTGTAGGTCTGGCGTGGGCGGGCGATCCGGGACTTGTTGACGAGGAGTTCGTCCCAGTGGGCCAACCAGCCCGGTGTCCGCCCGATTGCGAACAGAACCGTGAACATCTCGACTGGGAATCCCATCGACTGGTAGATGAGGCCAGAGTAGAAGTCGACGTTCGGGTAGAGGTTCCGGCTGATGAAGTACTCGTCGGCCAGGGCGACCTCTTCGAGCTTGAGGGCCATGTCGAGCAGCGGGTTGCGGCCGGTTACCTCGAACACCCTGTGGGCGGCGTCCTTGATGATGCGTGCCCTCGGGTCGTAGTTCTTGTAGACGCGGTGGCCGAAGCCCATGAGTTTCTGGTCGCCGGCCTTGACGCCGGCGATGAAGTCGTCGACGTTCTCGTAGGAGCCGATTTCCTCGAGCATGCGGACGACGGCCTCGTTGGCTCCACCGTGGCGCGGGCCCGACAGAGCGGCAGCGGCTGACGCCACCGTGAGGTATGGGTCGGCATGGGCGCTGCCGACGACCCTGGCTGCAGTGGTGGAGCAGTTCTGTTCGTGGTCGGCGTGAAGCACGAACAACAGGTCGAGGGCGTCTCTCAGGACGGGGTCGACCTCGTAGGGGCGGTCTCCATGGCAGAACATCATGGAGAGGAAGTTGCTCGTGTAGTCGAGGTCGGGGTCGGGTTGCACGTAGGGGGTGCCGACACTGCGGCGGTAGGCGCTTGCCGCCAGCGTGGGCATCTTGGCGATGAGGCGGATCATCTGGGTGCGGCGACAGACCGGGTCCTCTACGTTCTTGCCGTCGGGCCAGAAGGTCGACATGGCTGCGATGCCTGAGACGAGGACACCCATGGCGTGGGCGTCGTCGCGGAATCCCTCGAGGATCCGTTTGTGGAAGTTCTCATGGATCGGTGCCTCGGAGGCGATCTCGTCGGACCATGCCGTCAACTGGACCCTGTTCGGCAGTTCTCCGAACACAACCAGGTGGGCCACCTCGAGGAAACTCGTTGAGCCGGCCAGTTGCTCGATGGGGTAGCCGCGGTAGCGGAGAAGGCCCTTGCCGCCGTCCAGGTAGGTGATGGCGCTGTCGGCACCAGAGGTGGCGGTGAAGGACGGGTCGTCGAACCAGATTCCGGGCAACAGCGAGCCCCATGCCCTGGCGTCGATGCCGCCCCTGTCAATGGGGATCTCGATCGTCTCGCCGGTGCGGTTGTCGGTGATGGTGATGCTCTCGCCCACGTCAACCCTTCTTGAGATATGGGGCCTTCTTGAGGTTCGGGGCGGTTCGCCCCCTGACCCTTTGAATGTACCTGCGGAGGGGGACGGCTGTGCAGCCGGGCTGAAGCGAAGATTGTTGATTGTTCGCGCTCTGTCTGGGAATTGGCAGAATCCGGTGTTCAGAGTGGGCTGTTGTCGTGGCGGCGACGCGGAATTCTCTCTCTTTTGCCGATCAGCACCTCGAGCGCCGCCACCAACTCCGACCTTGTATCGGCCGGGTCTATGACCCTGTCGACCGACCCGCGCTCGGCAGCCACATAGGGATTCAGGAGGCGATCCTCGTATGAGGACTCCAGTTCGGCCCGCTCCGCGGGGTCGGCATTGCGGTGGAGTATCTCGACAGCGCCCTTGGCTCCCATCACCGCAATCTCGGCCGTTGGCCAGGCCAGCATCAGGTCGTTGCCCATGTAGCGGGAGTCCATGACTATGTAGGCGCCGCCGTAGGCCTTTCGGAGGGTCACGCAGACCCTGGGCACCGTGGCCCTGGCGTAGGCGAAGGCCAGCTGGGCTCCGTAGCGGATCATGCCCCTCCACTCAAGGTCCTTGCCGGGGTAGAAGCCCGACGTGTCCACGAAGGTCACCAACGGAAGGTTGAAGGCGTCACAGAAGGAGACGAATCTGGCGCCCTTCTGGGAGGCCGGGATGTCGAGCGTTCCCGCCATGGACTGGGGCTGGTTGGCTACGAGCCCGACCGGGTTACCTGCAATCGTGGCAAAGGCCGTGACCAGGTTCGTCGCCCAGCCTTCTCGTGGTTCGAGCAGGTGGCCGTCGTCGACGACACACGACAACACGTCGCGGACGTCGTAGCTGCCGGTGGTCGTGGTTGGAATGAGGTCTCCGGCCTCCGGGGTGGGGCGGTCGACCGGGTCTCCGCTCGGCCAGCACGGCGGAGCGGTGTCGGTGTGGTCCGGCAGGTACGAGAGGATTTCGCCGATCAGGTCGACGGCGCCCTCTCGGTCGGCGCAGGTGAAGTGGGCTACACCGGTGGTGCGTGCATGCATGGTGGAGCCGCCGAGACCCTCGTTGGAGAACTCCTCTCCGGTGAACTGGCTGACCATCCGGGGTCCGCTCACGAAGGCAAATGTGTCGTCGACCATCACGACCAGATCGGCAAGACCGAGCAGCAGGGCCGGCCCGGAAACGGTTGGTCCGGTGACACAGAAGATGATTGGAACTACGCCTGAACAGGCCACAAACTCTCTGGCGGCCGTGCCCCAGCCGTGGACCGCTCCGACGCCCTCGTCGACAGCGGCCCCACTGGAGGCCACGAAGCAGATCAGAGGCAGGCGCTGGTCACGGGCCGTGCGGGCTGCGACAGCGAGGTTCTCACCGTCGGCAGGGCGAAGGGAGCCGCGGTCCTCGCCGGAGATCTCCACGAGCACGACGCGTCGGCCGTGGACCTCGTCGACTCCGAACGAGACAGTGCCGCCGGTGAGCGAGCGCAGAGCGACCCGGTCTGTGCCTCCGGTCATCGCAGGGCCTCTGTTCTCAGTACGGGGTTGATGGTCGTCATGTTGCCCCCAGAGTTACATGGATGCCGGGCTGATGGGGTCCGATCTCGCGAATGACCTCGAGAAGCAGCTCGCGGGCTGCCCTTGCCGGCGTGGACGGTGTTGTTCGGGCGCTGCGGGTCAGGCCCACCGATCGTCGGGCCAGGCCGTCGACCCTGATAATCGTCCAGATCTCGTCTGAGTATCCGGAAGCGGCGCTGGCAGGCAGCAGGGCAGGTGCATACCCCTGATAGGCGAGCGAGGTGAGCAGCCGAAGCCCGTCGATCTCGGCGGCTGCACGCAGGCTGAGGCCGGATCTGGCCAACTCCTCGTCGACGGCATCGCGGAAGGTCGTACCCACCGGCGTGAGCATTATCTCGTGGTCCGTCAGGTCGGCGATGCTGACCGTGTCGTGTTCGGCCAGAGGGTGGTCGTTGGGTGCAACGACGATGCGCTCCTCGTCGAAGAGGGGTTCGGTAACAAGGCCGGCGTCAACTACCGGGGTGTTGACGACCGCCAGATCCAGATCGCCGGTGCTCACCCGTGGTGTCAACGATGCGGTGGTGGCGTCTACGAGGATCGGGTGGAGGCCCGGAGCGGTCTCCTTCATGCGGCGAAGCAGGGGGGTGGCGATCCAGCGGGCCGTGGTACCGATGCAGCCGATCCTCACCGTGCCAGCCACCTCGTCGTGCATCGACGTGATGTCGTCGGAGATCGACTGCATCTCGGTTGCGATTCTGCGGGCCCTCTCGATCACGGCCAGGCCCTCGGGGGTGGGCTGCATCGTCGCCCTGTCAATGAGGGTGACACCCAGTTCCTTTTCCAGTTTGGCCACATGTGTCGAGACGTTGGACTGCACGGTGTGAAGTGCCCGGGCGGCAGCCGAGAAGCTGTGGTGGTCGGTCACGGCCAGCAGGTGGCCGAGTTGGCGCAGATCCATCGGCAACAAGGATGCCACGGGGACGAGCCATATGTACGAGGAATGGTCACGAGGAGGAATGAACCGGGCCGACACATCGTGCATCGTCATGCCGCTTGGCCCTGTCAGGCCCTATTGTCGACGAGCACGACCACGACCACTGCCAATCAGACCCGAAGCAGCATGCCAACCGTTCTCTCCATCCATCTGGGACCAAATCTGGCCCACGCAGCCGTCGACAGCGACGGTCGTATCGATCTGCTCGCCCTGGGCGAGCGTGCCGCACACATGCCCGTCGTCCTCCATGTGGCTTCAGACGGCTCGGTCACGGTCGGGTCCGAGGCCCGCCATAGGTCGGAGTCAGAGCCTGACGGCACCGTCGACAACGTGGTCGGACGCCTGCTCGACGCCGAGACGATCGAGGTGGCGGGCCGGGCCCTAACTGCCGAAACCGTCATCGCCCACCTCCTGGCTCACATCTACGCACGCTGCGTCGTAGTGCTCGACCGCGTACCCGACGAGGTGCTGGTCGTGTGCACCGCCGGAGGCCCCGAGGCGACCGTCTACGCAGCGGCCGCCGAACGGGCACGCCTTGGTGAGTTCACCCTGGTCGAGGAAACCCGCTCATGGGCGGCCATGGCGGCACACGGCCCAGATGGCATGGACCCCGACCTCGCCGGGGCCCTCGGTGCACTGTTCTGGAGGCGACACGGCGATGGTCCACCCGGACCAAAGCCGATCGTCACCCGTGAGGACCTCGGGGTGGTCTCCCAGGAACCGGCCAGGATGCCGACGGAGCCATCGGTCATGTCGCTCGGGCCGCGCTCGGTCTTTGAGGAATCATCCATTCCCGACCTTGAGCGTCGCAGGTTCAGACCAGGCCTCGTCCTGGCCGTTGCTGTGCTGGGTGGCCTGGCGCTCGGAGCAGCGTTCTTCTTAACCCGGGGCGACGACAGCGGTCCCGGGCAGGTGCACGAACCCGAGGTTGTGACCGCCACGACGGTTACCGAACCGCCCACAAGTCTGCAGGCGACGACAGCTGCGCCCCCCACAACGACCAGTACCACCACAACAGCGGCACCAGTCACGGTGATGCCGGGAGTCGTGGTCTCAACCACCCTTCCCCCGGCCCTCACGACGACCACCCTCGTCCCGGTGACCACCACCACTGTCGCTGTCCCCACAACGACCACCAGGCCTCCGCTCGGCGTGTTGACGCTCTCCCCCGTCGGTGTGGTCACCAACGCCGCAACGGGAGCCGAGGCACTTGTCGGCCTCGGCGACAGCGCAGACACGGTCGTCGCAGTGCTCACGGCAGTGGTGGGTGCATCCGCAGTCGACACAGGCTGGGTAACAGATGAGCGGTGTGCCGGAGACCTTGTCAGGCGGATCACGTTCGCCAACCTCGAGGTGGTCTTGAGCGATGCCGACACAACCGACGGAGAGCCGGGAACCAATGCCACCTTCACCCAGTGGTTTACCGAGGGAACCGATGCCCTCCGCACATCTCTGTGGACCCTCGACCGGATCGGGGTGGGCTCATCGGTCGCAGATCTGGCGACGGCCCACGCAGACGGGCTGGTGCTGACGAGCCCTGTCGAGGGTGACACTGCTGGCCTGTTCAGCATCGATGCCCTCGGTGTCAGCGACGGAATGAGGGGCGTGACAACCCACACCGACGACATCGGGCGGGTCCTCCAGATCTGGGCTGGCGACGGCTGCGCACGCTGGCCCAACTGACCGGGGCTCTCAGGTCAGGTCCAACTCCGACCTGAGAGCATCGTCAAGTGAGGTGTCGGCAAAGATGAAGCCGCCCTCCTGGAGCACGTTGGGGCGCACGACAGCGCTGGACAACATCAGTTCGGCGACAAGCCGTCGCCCGAACGGGACTGCAGGCACCAACGCCGGAGTACGGAGGCGGGCCGGGCGCCGGACAGCCCTACCCAGCGAGGCGGCGAACCCGGCGTTGGTAACCGGCGAAGGCGAGACAAGGTTGACGGGTCCACAGACCTCGTTGTCGATCAACCAGCACAGGGCCGAGACCTCGTCACGCAGGGAGATCCAGCTCATCCACTGTGTGCCGGGGCCCAGAGGACCACCCAGCCCCAGCCGGAACAGCGGCAACTGTGCCCCCAGCAGGCCTCCCCGGGGGGACAGGACGATCCCGGTACGGGCGTGTGCGACCCGGATACCTGCTGATTCAGCCGTTCGTGTGGCTGCCTCCCAGGCGACGCATACATCGGCCAGGAAGCCGCCGCCGCGGGAACTTGTCTCGTCGAGCGGCTCGTCGGAGCGGTCACCGTAGAAGCCGATGGCGGAACCGCTAACCAGAACGCCCGGCCCGGAACCGGCCTGACAGGACTCCGCCATCGCAGAGGAGATCAGGTGTGTGCCACGGGTTCGGCTACCGAGGATGAGGTCCATCCGCGACCGGGTCCAGCGTCGGTTGGCGATCCCGGCACCGGCCAGGTGGACCACCGCATCGACGCCCTCAAGGGACCCTGGATCCAACAGGCTGCGACCTGGATCCCAGTGGACCTCCCGGGGAGAACCGGTTGGTCGACGCACCAGGCGCCGGACGGTGTCGCCACGCTCTTCAAGCCGGTCACACAGCGCACCTCCGATGAGCCCGGATGACCCTGAAACCGCTACGTCCACCTGTTCATCCTCCGTGTAGCCATGAGATGCCGGTCGTCAACTGCGTTGCGAAGTGGTCTGCCCGAACAACGGGTGCTACGTGGTCGCCTGAGAACTCGACGACAAGTGGCTGGGGAAGGGCCGTCGCCAACTGTCGCTGTCGGGCGGTGGGAACGACGCTGTCGTCAACACCGATCAGCACGGTTGTCGGGACGTCGATGTCACCTACCCAACTGCTGGAGTCGAACCCACCCAGAGCCACGCCGGCTGCCAGAATCTGGCCGAGGTCACCGGCCCTGACCTCGCGGGCCGCCCAGTCGTCAAACTCCGGGTCAACAAGTGGCGCCCTGCCGGACCGGGCCGACGCCACCCGTTCTGCCAGGTGCCATCCCGTCTCAGGAAGCAGCGAGGCAGGTCGACAGGCCAGCCGGATCAGGGCGAAGTCTCGGTACTCGGCGATGGTCTGGCGGAACTTCATCGCGCTGGCGCACAGGGCCATACCGGAGACCATGTGCGGGTGGCGACGCCACAACAGCTGTGCGACAGCGCCACCCATCGAGTAGCCGACGGCGATCGCCTGCTCCACCCCGACGACATCCATGACAGCGGCGGCGTCGTCGGCACAGTCCTCGAGGCGGAACCGCCTCCGTGACCTCAACCCGTTTGAACCGTGGCCGCGCTGGTCCCACGCCAGCACCCGGTAGCGGGAGGTCAACTCGGCATAGGCGCTGCCCCAGTTGAGATCGGCGCTGACCGTCCAACCGTGGAACAACAACAGGACGGGCCTTGCCGGATCGCTGTTGGCGGGCTGGCCCGAGTCGCGGAGCCTGAGTGGTCCGCGCCCAGGCAGGTCGATGACCCGCCACGGTGGAGGTACGCCCTCGAACCGGGGTTCTGGTGGGGTGTTCAACCGGGCAGATCCAACTCTGTGGCTGCCGGAATCTAGTGTTCGATGGCGGTGATGCGTACGGTCAACTCGCCCCCGGGTGCCTCAAATGAGACCTCGTCGCCCACCGACCTGCCCAGGAGCACTTCGCCCAGCGGAGAGCCGGGCGAGACCACACCGACGTCGGCGTGTTGTTCCTCGATGGAACCGAACAGCATCCGCTCAGGTTCGTCGTCGTCTCCGTAGATGAGCGACACGATGCAACCGGGAGCAACCGTGTCGGTTCCAGCCGGGGCATCGTCGAGGATCGTGGTGTTCTCGAGGAGATGGTCGAGGTGCAGGATGCGACCCTCCATCTTGCCCTTCTCCTCCTTGGCGGCGTGGTAGTCGCCGTTTTCGGAGAGGTCGCCCATCTCGCGGGCAACCTCGATCTTGCGGGCGATCTCGATGCGGCCACGGGTGGTCAGGTCGGTCAACTCGGCGGCCAACCGATCAAACGCGAACTGTGAGAGTTGATGCTGCTCAGCCATCTCCGAAGCGTAGCCACTGGTCCGAGGAAAGTCGGTTGATAATGATCCGGGGATGCTTGGTAGGCTCGTCCCCATGGGTCACAGGTATCTGGTAATCGCCATTACGTAGCGCACGCCAGTTTGGTGTGCGCCCGGACCGTCCACCTCGGTGGGCGGTTTTTTGGTTGCAGGCTGCTCTCAGCGAGCATCTCGACAGGTTCATCCGACATCCGACCCGGAACAGAAACGACAAGGAGTACAGAGGCGTGGCACATCGAGTAGGCGTCATCGGCGGTGACGGAATCGGCCCCGAGGTCGTTGCCGAGGGTCTCAAGGTGTTTGCCGCTGCCGGCGTCGCCATCGAGACCGTCGACTACGACCTGGGTGGTTCCCGCTACCTGCGCGATGGCGTCGTCCTCCCCGACGAGGTGATCGAGGAGTGGCGTGGCCTCGACGCACTGTTCCTCGGTGCGGTCGGAACTCCAGAGGTTCCTCCCGGCGTGATCGAGCGTGGCCTCCTGTTGAAGATGCGCTTCGACCTTGACCTCTACGTGAACCTGCGTCCGTTCCTCTTTCCAGCCTCCGACATCGACTTCATGGTTGTCCGCGAAAACACCGAGGGCGCCTACGCGGGCGAGGGCGGCTTTCTCCGGAAGGGAACCCCCAACGAGGTGGCGACCCAGGGATCGGTGAACACCCGGATGGGCGTCGAGCGTGCCATCCGCTACGCGTTCGACCTTGCACGTGAACGTCGGGGCCACCTGACGCTCGTTCACAAGACCAACGTGCTCACCTTCTCAGGCGACCTCTGGGAGCGAACCTTCAAGGAGGTGGCAGCCGACTACGCCGACGTTGAGACCGCCTACAACCATGTCGATGCCGCATGCATCTACTTCGTCGACTCACCCGAGCGCTACGACGTGATCGTCACCGACAACCTGTTCGGCGACATCCTCACCGATCTCGGCGGAGCCGTGTCGGGTGGAATCGGCCTGGCCTCATCGGCCAACCTGAACCCGGCGCGGACCGGGCCGTCAATGTTCGAGCCGGTTCACGGATCCGCACCTGACATTGCCGGGAAGGGGCTCGCCAACCCCACGGCTGCGATCCTGTCAGGAGCCATGATGCTCGATTTTCTCGGCGAGGACGCTGCGGCCGAACGGATCCGGGCGGCGTGCGCCGACCCGACCAACCAGCTGGACGGCACGGTGGCGACAGGCGATGCCATAGCCGAACGAGTACATGGCTGAGCCGAAACGACATCAGAACACACACCAACGCAAACTGAGCGGAAGAGGTAACAGGACATGCCGATAGAGAAGGCAGACAAGATCTGGATGAATGGCGATCTCGTCGACTGGGATGACGCCACCATTCACGTGCTGACCCACACGCTCCACTACGGCAACGGGGTGTTCGAGGGAATCCGGGCCTACGAGACCGACAGCGGTCCCGCTGTCTTCAGGCTGAGGCCCCACATCGAGCGTTTCTTCAGGTCGGCCAAGATCTTGTTCATAGACATCCCATGGACGGTCGACCAGCTGGTCCAGGCGGTGAAGGACACCGTTCGGGTCAACGACCTGCCCTCGTGCTACATCCGACCCCTGGCGTACCTCGGGTACGGCGAGATGGGCCTCAACCCCATTCCGTGCGACGTCGACGTCTCCATCGCAACATGGCCATGGGGTTCCTACCTCGGACAGGACGGCATCAAGAACGGTGTACGCATGATGATCTCATCGTGGCAGCGACACGACGCCAATGCCATGCCGCCCGCAGCCAAGGGATGCGGCCACTACATCAACTCGCAGATGGCCAAGGTCCAGGCGATAAAGGCCGGCTACGACGAGGCAATCCTGCTGTCACCGCAGGGAAACGTGTCCGAATGCACCGGCGAGAACCTGTTCATCGTCAGCGGTGGCACGATCATCACGCCACCGACCAGCGCCGGCGCCCTCGAGGGAATCACCCAGGATGCCGTCCACCGGATTGCCGACGACCTGGGCATCCCGTATGTGCAGGGCAACCTGCTGCGCAGCGACCTCTACACGGCCGACGAGGCGTTCCTCTCCGGGACAGCGGCAGAGATCGTGCCGATCCGCTCGGTCGACGAGCGCGACATCGGTGATCCCGGCCCCATCACCAGGGCTGTCCAGGATGTCTTCTTCGAGGCCGTCCGCGGAAAACGCCCCGAGTACGCAGAGTGGAACGAGCATGTCGACGCCTGATCTGCCGACAGCGGTCGACATCTACGACACCACGCTGCGCGATGGTGCACAGCTTGAGGGCATCTCGCTGACGGTCGTCGACAAGTTGCGTATCGCCGAACAGCTGGACCTGCTCGGCGTCCACTACATCGAGGGTGGCTGGCCAGGGGCCAACCCCAAAGACGTCGAGTTCTTCGAGCGGGCGCGGACCGAGCTGCAGCTCAACCAGTCGAAGCTGGTGGCGTTCGGGTCGACCCGGCGCGTGAACGGCGACGCCAACGACGATCCGACGCTCGCAAACCTCGTGGCCTCGGGCACCGAGGTCGTCTGCATCGTCGGCAAGGCCTGGGACTACCACGTCACCGAGGCACTCCGGACAACGCTCGACGAGGGCGTGGCCATGGTCGCCGACTCGGTCAGGTTCCTCAAGGGACAGGGTCTCACGGTCTTCTTCGACGCCGAGCACTTCTTCGACGGTTACCAGGCAAACCCCGCCTACTCGATGCAGGTGCTCACCGGTGCTGCAGAGGCCGGTGCCGACTGTCTCGTCCTGTGCGACACCAACGGAGGCTGCCTCCCCTTCGACGTGGAGAGAATCGTGTCCGAGGTGGTTGCCGCAACAGACACCCCCATCGGTGTCCACTTCCACAACGACACGGGCTGTGGCATCGCCAACGCAATCGCCGGGGTCCGAGGCGGAGCCACCCAGGTGCAGGGAACGATCAACGGCTACGGAGAACGGGTCGGCAACTGCGACCTCGTTCCCATCATTGCCAACCTCAGCCTCAAGATGGGGATCGAGACGATTCCGACCGGGGGAATCGCCAGCCTCACGGCCGTGGCCCACCACGTGGCCGAACTCGTGAACTTCACAGTCGATCCACAAAAGCCCTATGTCGGTACCACAGCGTTTGCACACAAGGCCGGCCTGCACACCAGTGCAATCGCCAGGCGTCCCGATGCCTATGAGCACATCTCGCCCGAGCTTGTAGGCAACGGAACCAGGTTCCTCGTCTCCGAGATGTCAGGCAGGTCCACGATCGACCTGAAGGCCCGGCAGCTGGGCCTCGATCTGGATGGGGAGACCCTCGGTGCAATAGTCGAGACCATGAAGGTCCTTGAACACGCCGGCTACCACTTCGAGGCAGCCGACGCCTCTCTGGAGCTGCTGATGCGTGCGGCAGGTGGATGGCAACAGGACTACTTCGAGCTGGATTCCTTCAGCGTCGAGGTCGGCCACCGCTCCGGTAGTGGCAGCCGAGCCTGGAACGAGGTGGCGGTCGATGTCGACACCGAGGCAACCGTGCGGATCAACGTCGGCGGCGAGAGGCGTGAGGCAACCGGCAGGGGGAACGGGCCTGTAAACGCCCTCGACTCAGCCCTCCGCCAGGCCCTCGGCGACAGCAACCCCGGTCTCGACCGGCTGCACCTGACCGACTTCAAGGTGAGGGTGCTCGAGACCAGGAAGGGAACGGGTGCGGTCACCCGGGTGCTCATCGACACAACCAACGGTGACCAGACCTGGACGACCATCGGGGTCTCAGAAAACATCATCGAGGCCTCCTGGCAGGCGCTCGTGGACTCGATCGTCTACGGCCTCCTTCACTCCGAGGACTAGCTGCGTGGTCGAAGCCACAGAGGACCTGCCGGTTCCCCTTTCTCGTACCCTCCTTGCCGAGGGGTTGGGCACCATGTTCCTGCTCATCGGCGTGGTCGGTTCCGGGATCATGGCCGAGCGCCTCAGCCCCACCGATGTCGGGCTTCAGCTGTTCCAGAACGCGGCGGCAACGGCTGCAGTCCTTGTGGCGATCATCTCGATTTTCGGGTCAATCTCGGCCGACTTCAACCCTGCGGTGACCGTCGGGGCATGGCTGTTGGGCCTCAGGAGCGGTCGGCAGGTTCCGGCGATGCTGGCAGCCCAGGTGCTCGGCGGTTGCCTCGGCACCGTTGTCGCCAACCTCATGTTCGACCTGGCCTGGGTTGACCTGTCCACAAAGACACGCAGCGGTGGGCACCTGTGGCTGGCCGAGGTAGTTGCCACCCTGGGCCTGCTGCTGGTCATCTTCAGCCTCGTCAGGACCGCACGCCATTCGGCAATCCCGTATGTAGTTGGTGCCTACATCGGCGGCGCCTACTACTTCACCTCATCGACCAGCTTTGCCAACCCGGCGGTGACCGTGGCTCGAACCATCTCTGACACCTTTGCCGGGATCGAGCCGTCGTCGGCGCCCATGTTCATCGTCATGCAGGCCGTCGGCGTCGGCCTTGCCGTGGTCGTTGTTCGGACGCTGTTCCCGTCGTCGGGGCGGTAGTTCAGGGCCCGCACTGGTCTACGGCTGTCTCGCCCTCGACCCTTGCCTCCAGCCAGGAAACCAGGTCGTCGAAGTAGTCGAGTACCGCTGACGAGTGGGTTGCACCGGGGTAGACGCGTCGCTCCAGGGGCGCATGGTCGGGCATGCCGCACAGCTGGCCCAGGAGGAACTCGCTGCTGATGATCGGTATCTGCTCATCCTGGTCTCCGTGGAGGATGATCACCGGAGCCTGATTGGGCAGCTGGTTCGTGTCGTTCTCGGTGAGCCTGGCGCTCCACTCCGGGATGGCGAAGATGTCGGCGACACTCAACAGGTCGGAAAACGGAATCGGGTTGACGAGGTCCATGACGTACCCGGTGCAGCCGTTCTCCAGTTCGTCGAGCAGGTAGTGGTACTCCGGATTGGTAACGGACTTCAGGTCCAGTTCCGGGTAGGAGACGGCCAGGCCTGCACCGACCATTATGAGGTAGCCCTGGAAGTCGGAACCCTGGAGGAAGGTCGAGAGCAGGTCCAGCTGTGACGGCGGTGCCCCTGCTGCCACCCCGACCAGATCCAGATCGGGTGCAAGCTCCTGCCACCTCTGGGACACGTGCATCGCTGCGTGGCCACCCTGGGAGTGCCCCCACACGACAAGTGGTCCGTAGGCGCCGACACCCTCGATGTTGCCGGCGGCCCTGACGATGTCGAACACGCCCCTAGCCTCGCTCTCGCCGACGATGTAGGCGTGCAGGCCCGGTCCGCCCAGGCCCTCGTAGTCGGTGGCCGTCACCACCCAGCCGCGTTCAAGGAACGGCGTGAGCGCTGCCAGGGTGAACACGTCGGGGAAGGATGCCGATGGGGCGCACTGGTCGGCAAGGCCGGTAGTGCCATGTGCAATGGAGAGAACAGGGCGTGGGGTCGTGGCATCGGTGTCAGGGGCGGCAATCACCCCGGTCACCTCGATGGGCTCGCCGGTAATGGAGACCGAGGAGTAGGTGACCCGCCATGCCACGCCCAGCGAGCCGATGTCGACCACCTCGCTGGACAGGATTGAACCGGTCGGGATTGTCGTTGTGGTGGGGGGGAGGGTCGTCGTTGTCGTCGTGGTGGGTGCGACCGTTGTCGTCGTGGTGGGTGCGACGGTTGTCGTCGTGGTGGGTGCGACGGTTGTCGTGGGAGCAACGGTTGTCGGTACTGGATCGTTCACCGGGGGTGCCGCTGCCTCTGTCGAGGAACAGGCCGCCGCAAGCAGCGAGAAGATGACAACGATGGTGGTAACTGCTGGTACGCGGTTCAAGCGAGCGCCTTCCGGGGTGGATCCAGGTGACAGTCTGGCCCACCCGGTGGCCTGTCACCCACAGGGGGGCCGGTAGCGTGCCGCCGTGAACCACCAGACCGTCCTGCCCGCTGAGGGCCGCCCCTTCGCCTCGGTGGACTGGCTGCTGCTGGTCGCGGCTGCGGGCATCTGGGGGGCATCGTTTCTCTTCATGGATGTAGCCCTCGAGGTTGAACACCCGGGCCTCGTGACGTTTCTGCGGCCCGCGTTGGGACTGTTCGCCGTATATGCCTTTCCGTCCGCGCGCCGGCCGATCGACCCGTCTGACCGGGGTCGACTGCTGCTGCTCGGCATCACGTGGATGGCGTTTCCCCTGACAATGTTCCCCCTGGCCCAGCAGTGGATCGACTCGTCGCTCGCCGGGATGCTCAACAGCGCCATGCCGGTCATGACCGTTGTCGCCGGTGCGGCGTTCTTCAAGGTACGCACGGGCAGGGCCCAGATTGCAGGCGTTCTGGTGGGACTGGTAGGGATCCTCCTGGTTGGCCTTCCCACGGCGACGACCGGTGGCACCAACGCCCTGGGCGTGGCCCTGGTCGTGGCGGCGGTCACCTCCTACGGGGTGGCGGCCCACATAGCCGGCCCGCTGCAGCGGCGCTACGGGTCACCTGCGGTGCTGTCACGTGTCCTGGCGGTGGCAACGGTCGCGACCATGCCGCTTGGAGTCCTCGGTTTCTTGTCATCCACATGGGCGTGGGGGGCTGTCGCCTCGAATGTTGCTGTCGGGGTCGGTGGAACCGGCCTCGCCTTCCTCGCGGCTGCAACCCTCATAGGCAGGGTCGGGGCTGTGCGCATGTCGATCGTCACCTACCTGGTGACGGTGGTCGCCGCCCTGCTCGGTGTGTTCGTGCTGGGTGAGACCCTGTCCCCATGGCAGGTGGCCGGCGGTGTGGTCCTGCTCGGGGGCGTCTGGCTGACCAGCCGCACCGACACCTGACCGCTGGAGTCTCAGAGAACCTGGCAGAGGCGACGGGCGTCGTAGATGGCAGTGTGGATGTCGCGGCCTGCCACGGCGTCACCAATCCGGAACAGGCGGAAGCCACCATCGGGTCGGGGCTGGGGTCGGCCCGAAATGTAGGCGTCCACGTCCAGCTCCCCGCCGTTGGCCGACCGGTCCCGCAACTCCAGGAACAGGTCGTCGATCGGCACGACACCGTGCTCCACCACAATCTGGTCCACGATCGAGGTTTGTTCGCTGCCGGTGTAGACGTTGCGCAAAACAGCCTCGAGGCGGCCGTCTGAACGGGACGCCCCGACAAGTCGGTGGTCGGGAACCATCTCGACCCCGTCAGCGTGGAAGCGCTCCAGGTAGGCGGGATGGAGTGTTCCATCAAGCTCGTGCCCGACAGCGCGATCAGGGGTTACGAGCTGCACCTCGGCGTCACGGTCCAACAGGTACTCGACACACGAAAGAGCCTGGAGGTTTCCGTGGTCGTCGAACACCAGGGTCCTCGGTCCGACCGCAACGTGTCCGCCGACCACCTCGGCGACACTGACCAGAAGGTCGCCTCCGGCTGCACCGGGCGACAGCACATCAGTGTCCGGCCATCCACCGGTGGCCACGATCACCACGTCGGGACCGCAGTCCAGGACCTCGGCGGCGGCTACCGGGCTGTTCAGCCTGACATCTACACCGGCTTCGGCGACCTCCCGATTCAGCCAGTCCACGATTCCGACCATGTCCCGGGTGCGGTCAGATGCACGGGCAGCCAGGCGAACCTGCCCGCCGGTCTCGGACTGCGCCTCAAAGAGCGTCACTGCGTGTCCCCGCTCGGCACAGACCCGGGCAGCCTCGAGGCCTGCGGGCCCGCCCCCCACGACCACGACCGATTCGCCGGGTCCGGTCGAGGGAACCGTCAGGTGGGGGATCGTGGCCTCCCTTCCGGTTGCCGGGTTCTGTACGCAGAGGGCCTCCTGGGCCAGGTAGAGGCGGTTGATGCAGTACGAGGCACCGACGCAGGTCCTGATCCGGTCCTCCTCTCCACGTTCCACCTTGGCGACAATGTGCGGGTCGGCGATGTGGGCGCGGGTCATGCCCACCATGTCGACGATTCCCTCGGCGATCACGTGCCTGGCGGTGGCCACGTCGGGTATGCGCCCGGCATGGAACACCGGGAGATCGAGCGTCTCCTTGATGGCGGCGGCCACGGGCAGCTGCTCTGCCAGCGGGGTCCCGATCGGTGGAATGGCTCCGGCCAGGCCCGGGTGCGTGATCAGGTTGCCGCCGATCACGTTCACGAAGTCGATCAGGCCCGTCAGGGCCAGGCGCCGTGCGATCTCCGAACAGTCGGACGCCGTCAGGCCGCCCTTGAGGTCCTCGTCGCCCGTCATTCGTACACCGACGGTGAACCCGTCCCCGACAGCCGACCTGACGGCCTCGAACACCTCCATGCTGAACCGCATCCTGTTGTCGATGGTCCCCCCATAGCGATCGGTTCTGAGGTTCACCGCAGGACTCCAGAACTGGTCGACCAGATGGCCTGTTGCGATCACCTCCAGCCCGTCGAGCCCCGCCGCCTTGACCCTGCCGGCCGCATCGCCAAAGGACCTGACGACACGGCGGATGTCGGAGTCCTCCATGACCTTCGGAAAGCTCCGGTGCATCGGTTCGCGGACCCTCGAGGGGGAGATGGTCGGGAGCCAGTCGCCATCGTCCCAGACGGTTCGGCGCCCCATGTGGGTGATCTGACACATCACGGCGGCGCCGTGCGAGTGCACCCCATTGGCCAACTCGGTGAGGCCGGGGATGACCCGGTCATCGCCGGCGTAGAGCTGCCCCCAGACCGACGGCGAGTCAGGTGCCACGTTTGTGGAACCGCCGATCATCGTGAGGCCGATTCCGCCACGGGCCTTCTCCTCGTGGTAGAGGCGGTAACGGTCAGAGGCCAGGCCATCGACCGTATAACCGGGAGCGTGGCTGCTCGAGAACACCCGGTTGCGCACAGTGACCCCGCCGACCCTGAGGGGTTGCAGTAGTGGATCGTTCAGCACCGGGCCGTGTCCTCCAAGCAGTGCGTCATAGCCGCATTTCCTAGCACCTTGTCAAACGCCGGGCGAGCGTAGGGCCCCCTGGCCGCCAGGGGTGGTGGGTCAGAACCCGGCCGCATGGATGTGGCTCCCGCTAGGTTCGGGCCAATGGAGAAACCTGAGGTTCACCGACATCGCGACGTTCAGGGCGGTGCGGCCCGTGCGGCCGTGTTCGGCGTCAGCGACGGCCTCGTCTCCAACGTGGCGTTGATCCTCGGAATCGCCGGCGCCAGCACCGATCCTGCGTTTGTTCGCGTCGCCGGGGTGTCTGGCCTCCTGGCAGGGGCCGTGTCGATGGCCGCAGGCGAGTACATCTCCCTCAAGGCCCAGGCTGAGCTGGTTGAGCGTGAGCTGGCGATCGAACGGGCGTCCATCGCCGAGGACCCCGAGCTCGAGACCGCTGAACTGACCGCCCTCTACGTTGAGCGCGGCCTCGATATCGAGCACGCCGAGCGCGTCGCCCGGGACCTGATGTCTGATCCGGAGGTGGCCCTCGAGGTTCACGCCCGCGAGGAGCTCGGCGTGGATCCTCACAACCTCGGCAGCCCCATGCAGGCGGCATTCTCGAGTTTTCTGGCGTTCGCCCTCGGGGCCTTTGTGCCGTTGGTTCCCTGGTTGGTGGGTGGTGGTACAACGGCCGTGTGGGCGTCGGCGATCCTCGGGGTGGCTGCGGCGGCAATCGTGGGTGGCCTGCTGGCGCGGCTCACCGAACGTTCGATTGTGCGAACCGTGGCCCGTCAGGTGTTCGTTGCCGCCGGTGCCTGTTCGGCCACCTACCTGATCGGTGGCCTGCTCGGAGCCTCGGTTACCTGAGTCATGAACTCGGAGGGTCAGAGCCCCGATCAAGATCCGGTTCCACGTAGATCGGGTTGGCATCGGGAACCACCCGCCTGATTTCCTCCTCGACGGAGTCGATGGCTGCGGCGATGGCGACTGTGTCGAGGCCCTGATCGAAGGCCACCTTGGCGCCCACGAGTATCTGGTCGGGGCCCAGGTGCTGGGTGCGGAGGTGGATGAGGCGGTCGACGGCCGCAACCGACGCGATGGCCGTCTCGATTGCCGACTGGTCATCGGGGTCGGCTGCCTCGCCGATCAGGAGGCTCTGCATCTCGCGTGCAAGGACAACTGCGATGATGGCAAGAAGAACGCCGATTGCAAGGGTTCCAGCTCCGTCCCAGCGGGGGTCGCCGGTTGCCTCAGCCATCCCCAGGGCTCCCAGCGCAATGACGAGACCCGCCAGGGCGCCGGCATCCTCGAGCAGAACGACCGGCAGTTCAGGCTGCTTTGAGGTCACGATGAAGCGACTCCACGAGGTGTTCCCGCGCAAGGGTCGGGCCTCTAGAACTGCCGTGCGGAGAGACCAGGTCTCGAGGACGATTCCCGCAACGAGAATGCCGATGGCCCAGCCGATGTTGTCGAGGTCATGGGGACTGCGAACCTTGGCGATGCCCTGATACACGGCGAAGGCGGCCCCCGCCGAGAACAGCACCAGGGCCACGACAAACGACCAGAAGTAGCGTTCGCGCCCGTATCCGAAGGGGTGTGTCGGGCTCGGAGGTCGTCGGGCCCGCCGGGCACCGAGCAGGAGCAGCAACTGGTTTGTTGAATCGGTGGCCGAGTGGATGCTCTCGGCCAGCATCGAGGTGGAGCGGGTAATCAGGAACCCGGCGAACTTGGCGACCGAGATGCCGACGTTGGCCAACAGGGCGGTAAGTACCGCCTTTGAGCCAACCGTGGCCATCCTGGGCTCCTGTCGGGTAGGGGTGTTGGACGGGTCGGTCCGACACGTCGGTGGGACCGCTCGCAGCGTAGTGTCGCAGTGACCTGCCGGTGATTCCGGCACCGATGACCAGGAGCGTTCAGGTGACAACAGTTTTCGAGAGCCCCGACGAGCTTCCAGGTGCGGTCGGCGCCCACCTTGGCTACAGCGAGTGGGTGACAATCGACCAGGAACGGGTAGACCTGTTCGCAGATGCCACCGGAGACCACCAGTGGATCCACCTGGATGCCGAGCGTGCGGCGGCCGGTCCGTTCGGCGCCACCATCGCCCACGGCTACCTGACGCTCTCGCTGACCGTCATGTTCATGCCCGAGTTGATCCAGGTGAAGGGGATCTCGATGGGCATCAACTACGGCACGAACAAGGTTCGCTTTCCGGCTCCTCTCCTGGTTGGTTCAATGGTGAGGGCCGGTGCCGAGATCCTCGAGGTCACGGAGGTGGCAGGCGGGTACCAGACCGTGATGAAGATCACCATCGAGGTCGAGGGCAGCGACCGACCCGTCTGTGTCGTGGAGAGCGTCAGCAGGTTCATGCGCTGAACAGCACAGGGGCCGCTGGCTACCGCACCTGAGTTCGCCCTGCCGGGGTGCCGGTAGCCTCTCCGGGTGGCGAAGCGAAAGATCCGATCCCCAGCTCCAGCTCCACGTTCTGAGCCCCCGATTCGACCGGGCCTTCTCAGCCCCACCCGGACAGTTCCACCCGGAACAGCCCTGCCGCCCTACGCGCTCACCGGAGACCCGGGCTCTGCATCATCGTCCGATGTTCGAACCGGCGAGGAGATCGGGCGGATGCGGCGTGCCGGAAGGGCAGCAGCCGAGATCCTCTTCGAGGTTGCACCCCACGTGACTCCAGGTGTCACCACCGATCGGCTTGACGAGGTGGTGCACGAGGCGACCATTGCAAGGGGCGGCTACCCGAGCCCACTCAACTACCGCGGCTACCCGAAGTCGGTGTGTACGTCGGTGAACGAGGTCATCTGCCACGGAATCCCCGACAGTCGACCACTTGTCGATGGTGACATTGTCAACATCGACGTCACCATCTACCTGGACGGCGTACACGGCGACACCTCGGTCACGTTTCCGGTAGGTGAGATCGATCCCAACGACAGACGCCTCATCGAGCAGACCTACGTGGCCATGAACGAGGGGATCGCAACCGTCCTGCCGGACCGACCCGTCAACTCGATCGGGCGGGCGATAGAGCGCTGCGCCCGCAAGCACGGCCTCGGGGTGGTGCGCGAGTTCATAGGACACGGCATCGGCACAGAGTTCCACAGCGGGCTCCAGATTCCCCACTACCACGACCCGCGGGCCCGGACCCTCATGGAGACCGGAATGACGTTCACGGTCGAGCCGATGCTCACTCTGGGCGATCCGGCGTGCGCCCTCTGGGACGACGACTGGACCGCAGTGACCCTTGACGGCCGCAGGACAGCCCAGTTCGAGCACACGATCCTCGTGGTCGACGACGGAGTCGAACTGCTCACGGTTCTAGACGACGGCACGGTCCCCGCCGAAGCGCTGGTTATCCAGGCGTTCGCCTGAGGAGGATCAGCGCCAGGTTGCCGAACTGGGCGGAGCCAGGGCCACCCATGTCCGCCCCGGTGTGAGGCGGATCGGTTCGCCTCCAACGGTCAGCCTGGCAGGCAGATCGGAGTCGGTCCGCCTCCACTCGCCGCGGATGATCTGACCGCTGGTAAACACCCAGGCCTGTCCGGATCCGCTCGTGATCGCCTCAGGAGATCTGGAATCGGCGGAACTGGTTCCGTATTCGGTGAACATGACAACCATGTTCGGTGGAGCCACCCGGAGACCCTGGTCGTCAACGTGGGGCTCACCGTTGTGGGTTCGCTGCCACCCGGAGCCGTTCCACTCGTAGTCGACCTCGGTGCGGCCAAAATCGATGAACACCCCGGCCGCAGGTTCAGCGACATCGTGGAGGGCCTCACCCTCGAACCTGAACGAGAACGGCTCAGGTGGTACCGAGGTGCGCTCGGGGTGCAACCCCCAGAGCCCGGCGGTGGAGGTGAACAGGTTGTGCGGTGCCCGGCGGTCAGTTGACCTCCAGAAGTGGGAGGGTGCAGAGTCGTGGCCGACGTCTACCAGTGGCGAGGCATCGACCGCCTCCTGGGTGCCGCGGTTGGCGCCCGAGTAGGCGAACAGCGGCCGGTCATAACCCGTCAACAGTGGCGGGTCAGACGTTCTGGCTGATCGCACCGGCCCGACGACAGGAGCGTCGGTCGACTGGAACACCGCTATCAGGCGACTGATGCCTGCCTCGACAAGTTCCTCGTACACGACGTCGGCCTGGTTGATGCCTGACTGAGGGTGGGCCCGTGTCACGTTGTCGATCTTCACCGCCAGAACCGGACGGCCCACGTCGGTTCCCTGCAGCCCTGTCCACTTCGTGGTGATGGACATCTTCTCGAGACGCACGATCTCCTCCTCGATGCCCTTGATCTGTGCCTCGAACTCGGTGATCTGGCTGCGGACCTCGACGATGCGGGCCTCGACGAGCGGGATCTCCGCCCGCTCGGCCTCGAGCCTGTCGACCGACTCCCTCTGGCGATCCTCGGCCTCGCTGATCGTGCCCCTCATGCCATCGATCTTGTCGGCGGCCAGACGGAGCCTGGCGTCGACCACCTCGAGTCGGCTGAGCGCCAGTTCGATCACGGAGTCGTAGAGCAGGCGGTTGCGGGCATCCTCGAGGGCCTGCTGGGTCATCTGGGACGACTGGTTGAGCACAGCGTTCAGGCGGTCGTTGTTGCGGACGTACGAATCGATCGCCATCTTGTGGCGCAGGGTCGCCGGCTCATTGCGGGAAAAGACGATGTCGACGAACTCATCGGCCAACAACTCCATCTGCACAGGTAGCAGCAGCAGAGCGTCGTCACCTGCGGCCAGGACAGCCTCGGCGGCGGCGATGCGGTCGTCAATGACCAGCAACTCCTCCTGGAGGGCGGCGATCTGGTCATGGCTTGCGGCGATCGCCTCGTGGTGGGTGTCAATCTGCTCGAGGCTGGCTGCGACCTCGCTGTCATACGGCCCTGCAGCAACGATTCCGGCTGTGACAGCGGTGATGGCCAGGGCAGCAGGCAACAGGGTCAGGAAACGGGAACGACGCACGGGCTGGAGCGTAGGTTGTGCCCGGTGGTCGGTAGGTGCACCCGGGAGGGAGTTCACGCCCGGCCCGCCTCACCCCGCCTGTCTCATCTGGCCTGACAGGAGCGACACCATGTCGTGGTCCGCTGGTCCAGCTGGCGTGTCGCCAGCGCTGCCCCACAGGCCCTGCACGGCTGGCCACCCCGCCCGTAGCAGTCCAGACGCTCCTGGTTGCGACCCGATTCGCCATCGGGAGTCCGGTAGTCCCGCAGGGTCGTGCCGTTGTTGGCGAGCGCCTCGCCCAGCACGGCCCTGATCGAATCAAGCAGAACCGCGGCCCTCTCGCGGCCAACCCTGCGCGCCGCCGGGTTGATGCGGGCCCTCCACAGGGCCTCATCGGCGTAGATGTTGCCCACCCCTGCGATCGGGCGTTGCGACAGGAGGTTCGTCTTCACATGGCGTCGGCTGGCACTGAGCGCCGAGTGGAATGCGACACCGTCCAGCGAGGGGTCAAACGGTTCAGGCCCCAGCCGATGCAGGGTTGGAAGAAGGGAGTACTCGCCGGCCGCGACAACAGCAAGTCGGCCGAACCGCCGAATGTCCCGGAATGCCATGTACCTGCCGTCGCCCAGGGACCAGCACGCACGCAGGTAGGGGTCATCGGGAGGGGAGTCGCCGACGCTGACCCCTCCGGTCATCCCAAGGTGGATCACCAGTTCCTGCGTGGGAACGGGATCGGCTGCCGCAGACATGTGCAGGCCGACCAGCAGGTACTTTCCGCGCCGATTGATCTGGTGAATCCTGTGACCCGTGGCCAGGGAGGCGTCGCGGAACCGTGGAGAAGGGTGGGCACGGCAGCCGGTTATGCGGGTTCCCACGATGAGGGGCTCCAACTGACGCCTCACCGTCTCCACCTCGGGCAACTCAGGCACCGACCCAAGGTACCGCCCGGCCCGGTGGAGCACCCGGCCGACCTGACCGGTTGGGTTAGGTTTCCCCTGTGACCTCAATTGCGGTGGTGAACCAGAAGGGCGGTGTCGGCAAGACCACGGTTGTTCTGGGCCTCGCCTCGGCGGCCGCCCACCGCGGCATCGAGACCCTCGTCGTAGACATCGACCCACAGGGAAACGCCACGACGGGCCTCGGCGTGTTTGAGCCGACCCGCAGCGTCGACTCGGTGCTTGCCGACGAGAGCCCCGGCGGAATCGAGTCGGTAATGGAGACCACCGCATGGCCCCATGACAGCGGCCGGAGGCCCCTGGTGGCCGCCTCCTCGCCTGCACTCGCAGCCCGTGAACCGCAGCTGGCGACCGACCCGCTTGGGGCCCAGGACCGGCTCAGCCTGGCCATGAGCGGCTGTTCGGTGCCGCTTGTCCTTGTCGACTGCCCGCCCTCTCTCGGCCTTCTCACGATCAACGCCCTCTTCGCCGTTGATTCCGTGATGGTCGTAACTGAGCCGGGTGCATGGGCGGTCGACGGGGTCGGACGAATGCTCCAGACAGTCAGCCGGATTCAGAGCCGCCGGTTCGACGGTGGTCCCGTTGTCAAGGGCATAGCCATCAACAGGCTTGGCCGCACCCGTGATGGTCGCTACTGGCATGACCAGCTGGATGCCGCATACCCGGGGAAGTGCCTTCCGCCGGTCCACCTGAGGGCCGCAGTCTCTGAGGCCTCCGCCCAGTCGAGGCCGATTCATTCGCTCGGGAGGCGGGCCGGTGCGTCAGAGGCAGCCGGAGAGTTCGATGTGCTGCTCGATGTGCTGCTCGGGCACGCCGCCACCGACGGCCCCAGTCGCCCCGAATCACCACAGCAGGGAGAGACCTGATGGCCGGATACGACCCACAGGCCCGACGAGCCCGACCTTCGGTTACAGACGACAGTCCCGTAGACGACCTGCTCGGTCAGGTGCCCCTGAAGCCGGTTGAACAGGCCACCGGCGAGCCAGCGGTGCCCGAGCCGGTAGCGGCAGCGGTCGAGGATCTGTCACCCGATGGTGAGGTCACAGCGGGTGAAGCTTCGGCCGGCGAGGGAACGCCGTCTGGTGCCGACCCCCGGCCGCCGTTTGACACCCCACTGGTTGAGATGACCGATGAGAACGCCGACCGCCTGCGGCGCCTGGCCGTTCTGGGAGCCGTGATTGCCTTTGTGGTGATGCTCTCGGCCCGCCGTCGCCGTAGTCGGCGCTGATCTGACAGACCCGGGCTCAGATACCCAGGGCTGCCCTGGCAGGAGCGTCCTTTCGCATTCGGCCCGCCTTTGCGCGCCTGACGACCTCTGACCTGCCCTCCTTGCAGATCTCCACGTAGGGGCACCAGCCGCAGAGTGGGCCCGGGCGAACCTCGAACCGGCCAGAGGAGCAGTCGGTCTCCAGGCTTGCCCAGGACGATGCCAGGCCACCGGTGGCCGCGGCCAGCCCCTTGTCAGTGACCGTTTCCTCGATTGCCTCCTGGCCCAGGTAGAGAAGCCGGACCTGAACAGGGCGCTCGCCGGTGTCGGCCTCGACCGCTGCCGCATACAGGAGAACCTGTGACAGTGCCTCCGGGCGACGGTTCGGCATGGGTGCCTTCCCGGACTTGTAGTCGGTGATGGCCAGACCGGCATCGGTGTTGTCCATTCGGTCGACTATCCCCCGGAAGGGAACTCCGGCGACCTCGGCGGTCAGGCGCTGTTCGGTGGAGCGGACGTCGACAAGGGCCGGATTCTCGAGGCCCCAGAGCCCCTCGATTGCCCTCCAGGACTTCCAGCGGAACTCGCGTTCGGCCTCGGGCTCGAGGTTCAGGGCCCGGTAGTCCCGGTGGGCCGAGATGGAGGGCCAGACATCGCGGGCGAGTTCCTGTGCCCTCTCGATCGTTCGGAGGGACGGTTCCTCTCCGCAGAGGAGCTCCAGCACCCGGTGGGAGAACGTGCCGACCAGCGCCGCCTCGCCGGGCGGGTCGGGCAGCTTGTCGATGTAGCGGTGCTTCCACCTGCGTGGACACTTGTCGTAGGTGGAAGCCGCCGACGGTGAAAAGAAGCGCGGCAGGGATGCCACGGGAGGGGACCCGCTGGGGGCCTCGGTCATGGCCGGGCCGGGGGGTTCGTGTCGGCTCGGCTCATATGTCGAGGGCGTCGGGGTCGAGAAGGGAACTGTTGGCCACCAGGTAGTCACGGCGCCTCGCCACATCGGACCCCATGAGGGTCTCAAACAGCGATGCCGTTCGCTTGGCTGCCTTGGCGTCGTCGATGGTGAGGCGCTTGAGGATGCGGGTGCCCGGATCGAGGGCGCACTCGGCCAGTTCGTCGACGTTCATTTCACCGAGCCCCTTGAACCTCTGCCACACCAGGCTCTCGGCCTTGCGCTTCCCCTTTGTCAACTCGGCTGTGATGGCGTCGCGCTCCTCGTCGCTGAACGCCCGGTGGATGGTGTCGCCGACCCTGCATGTGAACAGGGGTGGCTGGGCGGCAAAGACGCGACCCTCGTCGAGGAGAGGCTTCATGAACTCGTGGATGAGGGTCAACAGGAGACAGCGGATGTGACTGCCGTCGACGTCGGCATCGCAGAGAATGATGATGCGCCCGTAGCGGGCATCATCGATGTTGAACTCCTTGCCGGCACCGGCGCCGACTGCGGTAAAGAGCGCCTGGGCCTCGGTGTTGTCGAGGACCTGTTTGAGGGTGGCCTTGCCGGCGTTGACCACCTTGCCGCGCAGCGGCAGGATCGCCATGAATCGGGCGTCGCGTCCGGCCTTGGCAGGCCCCGCTGCTGAGTCGCCCTCGACGATTATCAACTCGGAGTTGGGCCCGTGTTCACGGCAGTCGGCCAGCTTGTCGGGCATTCCGGTCGAGCCCATGCTGGCGGCACGGCGCTTGGTCTCCAGCAGTTGCTTGGAGCTGACCCGGTTTATTACGGCGTTGGCCAACTTGTCGCGGACTGCGTTGATGTGGGTCTTTGGACCTCCACCGCCGAACCAGTCGGCGAAGCCCTGCTTGACGATGTCGTAGACGACCTTCTCGACGGCCGGAGTGCCCAACTCCTGTTTGGTCTGTCCCCTGAACTGGGGTTCGGCGACGGTGACCTTTATTGCTGCCACCATGCCCTCCTGAATGTCGTCCTTGGTGGCCCGGTGTTTGTTGTCCCTGGCCAGCTTTGCCAACTTGCGCGTGTCCTTGAGGAGGATGTCGTTTACCGCACGTGTGGCCGCCCGCTCGAAGCCGGCAACGTGGGTACCACCCTGGCTGGTGGGGATGGTGTTCACAAAGGACTGCAGGCTGGTGTCGAAGCCGGCGACCCACCTGACGGCTACCTCTACGGTGCACTCGCGCTCGACGTCGCTCATCTTGCCGTCGACAGGGACACGCTCGGTGAAGGTGTCGATTCCGGAGAGGGTGATGATCTCGGAGGTGTTGCCGCCGGCCGAGTTGTGGTCGACCAGGTCGGTGAGGCCACCACGTGAGATGAACTCGAACGGCTCCCCACCACCGGTCCGCTTGTCGGTGATACGGACCTTGACGCCTGGTACGAGAAAGCAGGCCTGGATGACCCGCTCGCGTATCAGGTCGGCGTCGATGGTGGCGTCGGCATCAAAGATGTCGGGGTCGTGCCAGAAGCGGATACGGGTTCCGGACCTGGTCTTTGCCGTCCGCTTCACCTTGGCGAGCTGGTGGCCGGCCTTGAACGAGGAGCCGCTGAACTGTCCGGCGACCCTGTCTCTGAAGGCGAGCTCATGGGTGTGGCCGTCGCGGTCTACCTGGGCCACGAGCTTTGAGGAGAGGGCGTTGACGACCGATGCGCCGACACCGTGCAGGCCACCTGAGGCTCCGTAGGCGCTTCCGCCGAACTTGCCACCGGCATGCAGTTCGGTGAGCACCACCTCGAGGGCTGAGACCTTGCGCTTTGCGTGGATGTCGACGGGAATGCCGCGTCCGTTGTCGGAGACCTCGACGGAACGGTCTCGGTGGAGGGTGATGTCGATTCGGGTGGCAAACCCTGCAGCGGCCTCGTCGACGGCGTTGTCGAGGAGTTCCCAGACAAGGTGCATGAGCCCGGGGCTGCCGGTTCCGCCGATGTACATGCCGGGCCGTTTTCGTACGGCTTCGAGCCCCTCGAGGGTCTTGATGGCGTCTGCGTCGTATCCGTTGCCGGAGCCGTTGGTGCCGCCGGTCTTCTTCTTGGGCTTGTCGGCCCCGGAGGCCCTGTCTGGCCTGGGCGCGGTGGTCTTTGCCGCCACCTTCACCACCTCGCCGGTCCGAGGGCCAGGACCTGGCGCTCGGTTGAGGTGCTGACGAGGTCGCGTCGGCCCGGTTCGAGGATGAGCGGCACCGGGTTGGGGTCGGTCTTGGATGGATCCTCGTCGGAGGTCATTACAGCCAGGAGGCCCAGTGGTTCTCCAACCTCCATGAGCGTCACCGAGGCGCCGTCGGCAAGCTTGGTGACCCTCACGCCGACACCGCCGCGGCCGCGGGAGTCGAGGTCCCCCATGGGGGTGGCCTTGGCACAGGAGTCGTCGGTGACGGTGATCAGGGCCTCGTCGCCGATTGTCGCCGCCGCACCGATGACGGTTGCGTCGGCCCGAAGTTTCATTCCGGCGACCCCTGCTGCCCCGCGCCCCTGGATGCTGATGGCATCTATGGGTGTGCGCAGTACCTGTGCGTCGGAGGCCACCATGACCATGTCGACCTCGGGCGGGGAGCAGAACGCGGCAGCAAGCCGGTCACCCTGCTTGAGCTTTATCAACTGCTTTCCGGTTGCGGTTCCGGCGACCTCGTCGAGGGTGAGGCGCTTTGCCACGCCTCCGGCGCTGACCAGAATCAGGGGCTCGGCGCCGTCGGACACGATGGCCAGGATTGACTCGCCTCGGTTGGTGCCGAAGATCTGGGTTGCCGAGCCGCCCCGGGCACGCCCGCCTCCGTCGGCGAGTTCGGCTGCAGGGACCTGGAGGGCACGTCCCTCGGAGGTGACGGCGGTGACCCTGGCGGTTGTCCGGGTGATGATGGAGGCGACGAGCACGTCGTGGCGCCCCGGGGTGGCCCTGCGTGCTCCGTCGACCGGAAGGCGGCCGATCTGGCCCGAGGTGGTGAGCGTGACGACGCAGGCCTCGTCGGCGACGTCATCGGCGACCTTGTTGGCCTCAAAGACAGGGAGGTCATCGGGATGGGTGATCTCGGTGAGGCGGGGCCGTCCGAACTGCTCGACGGCCCCGGCCAACTCGGAAAGCACCAGGGTGCGGCGTCGTTGCTCGGAGCCCAGCAGTTTCTTGAGGTCGGCGATGTCGGCAGTTAGCTGGTCTCGTTCGCCTGCGAGGCGTCTGGTCTCGAGCGCAGTGAGTCGCTTGAGGGGCATGTCGAGAATGTGGTCGGTCTGGATGCGGCTCAACTTGAACCGTTTCATCAACTGTTTGCGGGCAGCGGCAGTGTCCTCGGAGCCCCGGATGACTGCAACGACCTCGTCTATGGAATCGAGTGCTGTGAGCAGGCCGGCCACAATGTGGAGCCTGTCCTCAGCCCTGGCTATTCGGTGCTTCGTGCGGCGGACGATTACCGAGAGCCGGTGCCCGATGTACTCGTTGCAGAGGTCGTAGATGCCGAGCGTGCGGGGCTCGCCGTCGACGAGCACCACGTTGTTGATGCCGAAGGTCTCCTCGAGGGGTGTGAACCGGTAGAGCTCGCCCAGCACCGCCTGCGGGTTGTGACCCGACTTGACGGATATCTGGATGCGCAGGCCCGTTGATCGGTCGGAGAGGTTCTTGAAGTCGGAGATTCCCTGGACCTTGTCGGTTTCGACGAGTTCCTTCAGTTTGGCGATGACCCGTTCTGGTCCGACCTGATAGGGGAGTTCGGTGACGACGATTGCCTGTTTGCCGCGGCCGGCCTGCTCTACATGTGCCCGGGCCCGTAGGCGGATGGTTCCCCTGCCGGTCTCGTACGCCTCGCGGATGCCGTCGTCGATGACGATGCCGCCGCTGGGGAAGTCGGGGCCGGGCAGGACCTTCATGAGCTCGTCGATGGTCGGCTTCGGCCGGCGCTTCTTCATTACCAGCGAGATTGCCGCATGAACCTCGGCCAGATTGTGCGGGGCCATGTTGGTTGCCATGCCGACGGCGATTCCGGTGGTGCCGTTCAGCAGCAGACCAGGGAGCAGGGCCGGCAGGGTGACGGGTTCCTCTGACTCACCGTCGTAGGTGGGTCGGAAGTCGACCGTGCCCTCGTCTAGTTCGCTGACCATGGCCATGGCCGCCTCGGTGAGGCGACACTCGGTGTAGCGGGGTGCTGCCGGTGGATCGTCGAGGGATCCGAAGTTGCCCTGCGGGTCGACCATGGTGATGCCACGGGCGAAGCCCTGGCCCATTCGGACGAGTGCATCGTAGATGGCTGCGTCGCCGTGCGGGTGGTAGCGGCCCATGGTGTCGCCGACCACACGTGCGCTCTTGCGGTGGGGGGTGTCGGGACGGATGCCCATTCGGAGCATGGCGTAGAGGATTCGTCGTTGGACCGGCTTGAGGCCGTCGCGAACGTCGGGTATGGCCCGTGACGTGATTACCGAGAGGGAGTAGGCGAGGAACGACTCTTTCAGTTCCTCGTCGACCGGCACGTCGACGATCTCGCGGGCGAAGGCCGATTCTTCGGGTAGGAGTTGTTGTTGTCTGCCCATTGTCCTGGTTCTCCTCCGGATCCTGGTTCTGTTCCGGGTTCTACAGCGGGGGTGGTGTGGTCATCTGGCCTCGGCCGGTGGTCGGTGACCGAGAATCAGACGGGGTGGCTCGTCTGACCTTGCTCACGTGATCATGCCTATCGCATGTGACAGGCCCGGGAGGGTCAGCGTGGAATGCGGCAGCGGGATACGCCGGTCACGAGCTGGTCGAGGGTGTCGAACAGCTTCACGCCACCCACGGTGCGCAGACGGGCTGTGTCACCGGCGGTCCAGGGCCGGTCGATCGTGGTCGGTTCAAGACCTGCCGCCCGCCAGGTGTCGCCCAGCATGCGAAGGGCCGAGTCGACGCCCGGATCTCCACAGGCGGCGAGGATTTCGCCCGCCTCGCTGGTGTCGACCGCGGGGTTGCCGTTGCCGCTGGGTTCGGACAGCGTGCCGAGCCTGAAACGGAGTGCTTCGGCGGCGATTCGGGCGTGGTTCATTGCCATCAAAGGTACCCACCCCGGTTTCACCGGTCGTGGACCCTGAGGGCTGTCAGGCGGGGCTGGTCGGGCCGGGGCAGCAGTCCGCTGGGCAGTCGTGGGGCCTGATACCGGACTGTCCGAGTGCTGCCGGCCCGGTGTGGTCAGGGTCGATCCGCTCGGCGACCAGATTTCTGATCATCGCCACGAATCGAGGGTCGTCGTCGATGCATTCAGCGCGGGTGAAGTTCATTCCGGCCTGCGCGGCCCGCTCTGCGGCCTCGATGTCGAGGTCCCACGCCACCTCGAAGTTCTCGACCGGAAACCCGATCGGCGATATGACTACGGACCGCACCCCGACCTCTCCCAACTGTTGGACCCTGTCGCCGACGTCGGGTTCGAGCCACGGGACACCGGGGTGTCCGCTGCGCGACTGCCAGACGACTTCCCATTGCTGGGGGTCGGTCAGCCCTGCCCGTTCGGCGACCAGGCTGGCCGCTTCGTTCACCTGGGCCTCGTAGTCGCACGTTGTGGCGAGGTCAACGGGGAGGCTGTGGGCGCTGAACAGGACCTTTGCGTCGGCGGCGGGTAGAGATCTGAGTGCCTCGACCAGATGGTCGGCTGCCGGCTGGATTAGACCCGGGTGGTCGTGGTGTGGACGAATCACGTCTACCTGAGGCGCGCTGGGGCCGACCTCGGAACACGCTGTCTCGATGTCATCGCGGTAGCGCCGGCAGGTGGAATGGGAGCTGTAGGGGGAGGCGATCCAGGCCAGCACACGCCTGACGCCCTTGTTGCTCATTTCTGCCACGGTGTCGGTAAGCAGTGGCGGGGCGTTGCGGTTGCCCCAGTAGACCGGAAGCCTTGACCCGGCTGCCCGGAGTTCAACCTCGACCGAGTTGACGAGGTTCCTCAAGCGGCCGTTGATGGGAGAAACACCACCAACTCGGGCGTACCGATCGGCAACCTCGGCGAGCCTCTCGGCTGGAATGTGGCGACCGGCGGTGACCCTCTCGAGAAAGGGCTCAACCTGGTCGGGCGCCTCGGGGCCTCCGAAGGCCACCAGGAGGAGGGCCTCGTAGTCCGTGGACCCCTGTGTCACCCTGCTGAGCCGACCATGCGACCTGGGGTTCAGGACCCGACCGAGAAGTGGGACAGGTCGCTGTCGAGGCCTGAGCGGATGGAGTCGGCAATGGCGCCACGGGCGGTGTCTCGCGTGAGGACAAGCCCTCCGCGGCTGATGCCCGTCAGCCCCCTGGCTCTTTCGACTGCCGTGGACATCAGATCGTCGGGGTCGGCGACCTCGTCGAGGAATCCGGAGTCCACCGCGTCGTCAGGTCCGTACATGGTTCCAAGGGCCGTGGCCCTCGTGAGGTGGCGCTTGGAGATGCGGTCCCTTGCCAACTCGGTGGCGAAGAACGGCAACCCCATGCCAATCGTGAGTTCTGGCAGCCCGATGCGAAAATCGCCACGGGTGCCGATGCGGAGATCGCAGCTCAACAGGATCACCGCACCTGCGGCGATGGCGTGCCCGGAGCAGGCGGCCACGACCGGGCGTGGGAAGAGGTACAGGCGGAGGAACAGGTCGACGCCGCGCCTGAGTATCTCACGTGCCTCGTCGGGTCCGGCGTTGATGGTGTTGAGGTCGAAGCCAGCCGAGAATCGACCGGGCCTGCCGGCGACTACGACAGCGTCGGCACCCTCTTGTTCCGCGTGGTCCAGGGCTGCGAGCAGGGATGTGATGGACTCATGGCTGAGGACGTTGGCCTTGCCGTCGTCGAAGTCGATCACGGCGACGCCCTCGTCGATTCGGACGGTTGCGGCCTGTTGTGGTGTTGGCTGAGTGTCGCTCATGGGTCCGAACCTACCGCAGGTCATCCCGTGGCCCGAAGCGCGCGTCAGGGTCGCCTGTAGGCTCGTCGTATGAGCGAACAGGTTGCAGAGGTCCCGTCCAGCGAAACCATCGACGAATCGTCCGACCATGTGGTCGAGGTCACCGAGGCCGCCCTGGCCAAGGTCGTCGAGATCCGTGACTCCGAGGACGACCCCGGGTCGTTGGCGCTGCGTATCGAGGTGACCGGCATTTCGGGCATCGACTTCGTCTACGACCTGGCGTTCGTGCCGCTCGTTGAGGCCGAGGACGACGATCACCGGTGGGAGTCAGGTGGCCTTACGGTTCTGGTCCCGGCCGCCAGCCGTGACCGTCTGGGCGGCTCAACCCTGGACATTCCCAACAACCCCGGACAGGGTGGGTTGGTCGTCCGCAACCCAAACCGCCCCAACCCGTTGGGCGACATCGGCACCCTCGACCTTGCTGGTGAGGTTCCCGAGAAGGTCACCCAGTTGCTGGATCAGCGAATCAACCCCGCTCTTGCATCACATGGCGGCTTTGCCACCCTGGTAGGGGTGGAGGAGCACACGGCCTACGTGACAATGGGTGGTGGTTGTCAGGGCTGCTCCATGAGTCAGGCCACCCTCACGGACGGAATCCGGGCGGCGATCCTCGAGGCCATCCCCGAGATAACCGACGTGGTCGACGCAACCGACCACTCGGCTGGAGACAACCCCTTCTTCGCCTGAGTCCGACTGCCCCTCCGAGGGGCAACAACCGGTCAGGGCAGGCGTTCGAGCGTCGCTGAGGCCACTCCGGCGGCATCGAGGCCGAACGATGCGAGCAGGTCCTCGGGCCTTCCGTGGGCGTGATGCGCTACCGGTACACCGAGCACGGCGACCCTCATGTCCGGCGAGATGTCAGACATTGCATCGCGGACGGCACTACCGAACCCACCCTCCCTGAAGCCGTCCTCGATCGTGACCACCAACTGATGGCCTGCTGCATCCGAGAGCATGTCGGAGTCGAGGGGGCGTACCGCCCGTGGATCCCAGACCGTTGAGGCGACGCCCCGGTGTTTCAGCAGTGCGGCAGCCTCCTCGGCGACCGCGAGCATCTTTCCGGCACCGATGAGGCAGACCCGTGCTTCGGGGTCGCTGGAAACCTGGCGGGCGTTGAGGCCTCGGCCGACCTGGTCCCACGGGACCTGTGGGGCCGATGTCTTGGGCCATCTGATTGTTACCGGCCCGTCGGTGATCGCCAGGGCGTCGTCGAGCATCTGCTGGAGTTCCTGGTAGGACGACGGTGCCAGGATCGTCATGCCGGGAACCTTCGAGAGGAGCACCATGTCGAGGAGGCCGTGGTGTGAGGGGCCGTCATCGCCTGTGACGCCGGCACGGTCGAGGCAGAACACGACCGGCAGGCCGTAGAGCGAAACATCCAGGTTGACCTGGTCGATCGCCCGTGTGAGGAACGTCGAGTAGATGGCCACGACCGGTCGCAGGCCGCCAAGGGCCATCCCGGCGGCGGCCGTGACAGCGTGCTGCTCGGCGATACCGACATCGAAGCAGCGGTCAGGGAAGCGGTCATTGAACGGCAACAGGCCCGTCGAGTCGGGCATCGCGGCCGTTATGGCCACGATGTCGGGCCTCGACTCGGCGGCCTTGATGAGCGACTCGGTGAAGGCCTCGGTGTAGCTGCCCGGCTTCACCCCGGAGGTGTCGTGCATGTGCTTGATCGGGTCCTGCTCTGCGGGCTCGAAACCCCGACCCTTCTGGGTGAGCACGTGGACCACGACGGGGCCGTCGAATTCTGAGGCGTTCGTGAGGGCCTCTTCGATCTCGGCGATGTCGTGTCCGTCGAAGGGTCCCAGATAGTGGACACCGAGCGCCTCGAAGAACGCTGTGGGTTCGAACATCTCGCGGATGGCCGCCTTGGTGGCGCTGATACCTCGTTCGAGGAGTTCGCCGACCCAGGGGAGTTGTTCGGCCAACTCCTCGAGCCGACGCTGTCGACGCATGTAGGTGGGGTTGGCCCTGATGTGGATGAGGCTCTCGGAGAGACGACCCACCGTGGGGGCGTATGAGCGGCCGTTGTCGTTCAACACGACGGTCACCGCCAGCTCGCTGTTGCCGAGGTTGTTGAGCCCCTCGAAGGCCATGCCGCCGGTGAGGGCGCCGTCGCCGATCACGGCCACGATGCGTTTGTCCTCGCCCGTTGTCGCATGAGCGGTGGCGAGGCCGTGTGCGTAGGCGAGCACGGTCGAGGCATGCGAGTTCTCGATCCAGTCGTGGGGGGATTCGGACCGTGACGGGTACCCGGACAGGCCACCGGGTTGACGGAGGTCGGAGAAGTCGTCGAGCCGACCGGTGAGCATCTTGTGGACGTATGCCTGATGCCCGACATCCCACAAGATGATGTCGTCGGGACTCTCGAACACCCTGTGCAGGGCCATGGTGAGTTCGACGACACCGAGGTTGGAGCCGAGGTGGCCACCGGTGCGGTCCACGGCCTCGACCACCCTGATGCGGATCTCGTCGGCCAGCTGTGCCAACTGTTCGGTGTCCAGGTTGCGGAGATCACGGGGAGACCGGATCGAGTCGAGAAGCACGTGCCGTCCTGGGATTGGGTCTGCTTGCTGGGTGGGGCCTATAGACGGTACCTGTCCGGGGGCCGGTTCGGGGTCGCGGCAGGTCAGGCCGGGCCGTACGTCAGTCGATCCGTTCGAGGAACGGTCCGGATTCCACCACCACCCTCGTTATCGAGGCTGAGGCAATCTCCCGGTCGCCGCATGTTGCACTGGCCGAGAATGTGAGACGCCTGCCGTCGACCAGCTCCAACAGGGCCTCGGCGGACACGAGGCGGCCTGTCCGGGTGGGTGCCAGGTGGTCGATATGGACGCGCATGCCCACCGATGTCTCACCCGGTTCCAGGTGTCCGGCGAGGGCCTCGACGGTGGCCTCCTCGAGGAGGGCGACGAGGCGCGGTGTTGCCAGAACGGGCACGTCGCCCGAACCCATGGCGATAGCCGTGTCCGGGTCGGAAACGGTTAGGGAGGCGTTGCCGCGCAACCCCGGCGTAGGAGGCACACGGGTACCATACGCAACCACCCGGGCCGAAGGCCACAGGGGAGCGCAGCAGGCCGGCCGCCAGGCAGGTAGGTGAGCTGCAGTGGAACACGGGGAGCACGACATGCACGCAGACAACGATGGAGCGCCTCTGATGCTCGCGCCCGATGTCCTGTCCGAGACCCTCACCACAGCCATGGCTACCGGGGCCGAGTTCGCCGAGGTGTTTGTCGAGGATCGCCGCAGCATCTCGGCCCTGTTCGACGATGGCCGCGTCGAGGAACTCACGAGCGGTCGCGACCGCGGCGCGGGTCTGAGGGTGGTCGTCGGCGACACCACCGGTTTCGCCCATACCGCAGACCTCAGCCCATCGGGCCTCAGGTCGGCCGCCGAGGCGGCGGCAGCGGCGGCGCGGGGCGGCGGCGGTGGCGTGCGCCAGGTAGTCCTTGACCAGCACACGGGTCCCGCCCCCGGTCCCGTCGAGATCATGCCGGGCGATGTACCGAAGGCCCGCAAGGTCGCACTCCTGGAACGGGCCGATTCCGCAGCCAGGGGCAGCGACGGTGCGGTCACCCAGGTGGCGGTCCGGTATGCCGACAGCCACCGCAGGATCCAGGTGGCCAACAGCGACGGTCTCCTGACCGGTGACCGGCAGGTGCGAACCCTGTTCTCGGTGTCCTGTGTGGCCAGCGGCGACATGGGAATGCAGACCGGCCGGGAGTCGATCGGCCACACCCTGGGTTTCGAGGTCTTCGACGAGGTCGACGTCGAGGACCTGGCTCGCCGTGCCGCAGGGCGGGCACTGCTGAAGCTCGAGGCGGTCCCGGCCCCCAGCGGAGAGATGCCCGTGGTGATCGGACCCGGCGGCGGCGGCGTCCTGTTCCACGAGGCCTGCGGCCACGGGCTCGAGGCAGACCTGGTCGCCAAGTCGGCCTCGGTGTTCGCCGGAAGGTGTGGCGAGGTTGTGGCCGCCCCGATAGTCACGCTGGTCGACGACGGAACCATGCCCGGCGAGTGGGGCCGCTATGCCATCGACGACGAGGGAAGGCCCGCCCAGCGAAATGTGCTGATCAACGAAGGGGTGCTCACCGACTACATGTGGGATCACCTCCGGGCACGCAGGGAGGGCCGTGCCAGTTCCGGCAACGGTCGACGCCAGGGCTACCGGCACCTGCCGATGGTCCGCATGACGAACACCTATCTGGGCGTGGGCGATGCCGATCCCGATGAGATCATCGCCGACACCACACACGGCGTCTACGTCGCCCAGCTGGGCGGGGGGCAGGTCAACACCGCAACCGGCGACTTCGTGTTCGGCATGACCGAGGCCTACATGATCGAAGATGGTCGCCTCACCAACCCGATCCGCGACGGCAACCTCATCGGCAACGGACCCCAGACCCTCCTCGACATCGACGCCATCGCCGGCGACTTCGCCATGGGCTCTCCTGGAACCTGCGGCAAGGACGGCCAGGGGGTTCCCGTCGGCGACGGCACCCCGACGCTCCGAGTGACGAGGCTCACCGTCGGTGGAACGGCGGCCTGAGGTGGGCGAACTTCTGGACCTTGCCGAGAGCGTGGTTGGCCTCGCCGTAGCCGGCGAGCAACTTGAGGTCGTCGTCGTCCACGAGCGTGAGACCGAGGCCCGCGCCTACGAGGGCGAGGTCGAGTCCCTGACCGTGGCCGAGTCACGCGGGGTGGGCGTCAGGGTGGTCTCCGGCAACCAGCAGGGCTTCGCCCACACCGGAACCCTCGACAGGGACGCCGTCGAGGAGGCACTGGCCGAGGCACGCGACAACATGTCCTTCGCCACCCCCGACGAGTACTGCGGGGTGGCTGAGCCCGATGGGGTCGCCCCAGCCGACCTGGACCTCTACAGGTCGGCTCTCGCAGACCACCCGACCGATGACAAGGTGGCTCTAGCGCTTGAACTCGAGCGGCTGACACTGTCTGCAGATGAGCGGATAACCGGGATCGAGTCGGCCGAGTACTCGGACTCCGTGTCTGAGACGGCGGTTGCCACGACAACAGGTATCCGCGCCACCAGCAGGGAGACGGGCTGCTTCCTCTCGGCATATGCACTGGCGGAACAGGACGGCGAGACCCAGACCGGCTTCGGCTTCTCGCTCGGACGTGAGCCCGGTGACCTCGACATCGAGGTCGCATCGCGGGAGGCCGCAGAGCGGGCCACCCGGATGCTCGGCGCTGTCAAACCGCCGTCGGGTCGTCTGTCGGTCGTCCTGGATCCGTGGGTGAGTGCACAATTCCTCGGGATCGTGGGCGGAACCCTGAGCGGTGAGATGGTCCAGAAGGGTCGGTCGCTGTTCGCCGAGCGGCTCGGCGACAACGTGGCCGCACCCGGCGTGACCCTCATCGACGATCCGACCGATGTGTGCGCGTTCACGGCTTCGGCCACCGACGGCGAGGGGCTGGCCACACGCAGGAACGTGTTGATCGACGGCGGCCGACTCGACCGGTTCGTCCACAACAGCCAGACCGCACGTCGGGCCGGCACCGTGTCGACCGGCTCAGCGGTACGCGGTTACTCGTCCACGCCGGGAGCCGGGGTGAGGGCGGTATCGGTTGTTCCCGGAACGCTCAGCCAGGCCGACCTGGTGGCAGGCATCGACGACGGAATCCTCATACAGGGCGTCAGCGGACTGCACTCAGGTGTCAACCCTGTCAGCGGCGACTTCTCCACGGGCGCCGAGGGAATTCGCATCAGGGGAGGTCAGTTGGCTGAGCCGGTACGCGAGTTCACGATTGCCTCGACGATCCAGCGGATGCTGCTCGACATCGAAGCGATTGGGTGCGACCTCCAGTGGCTGCCGATGAAGGCTGCAGGGGTGACCCTCGTGATCGGCGAACTCACCATCTCGGGAACCTGAGCAACCGGTCGTGTCGGTTCTGCATGCGATCATCCTGGGCCTGGTTCAGGGGCTGACCGAGTTCCTGCCGGTCTCTTCCAGTGGCCACCTGGCTCTGGTGCCATGGCTCTTCGGATGGGACCACTTCGGTGGTGACGACACCCTCGAGAACGCCTTCGATGTGGCCCTCCACCTGGGAACCCTGATTGGATCGGTTGTCTACCTTCGTTCCGACGTGGCCCGCTACGGATCTGCCGGCCTGGGTTGGCTGAAGAATCGTGGGCCACTTACCGGTGACGCCCGGGTCGCATGGCTGTTGGTCGCCACAGCGGTGCCAACGGGCATTCTGGGCATCGGAGTGCTCGCCGTCACCGACGATCTCGGCGACCGGACGTGGCTTGTCGCAGTGAGCCTGATCGTGTTCGGCCTGGCCCTCTACCTGGCCGACCGCCGACCTTCCGGCCGCGGGCTCGACGATCTGCGACTGCGCGATGCCCTGATGCTCGGTACGGCTCAGGGCCTGGCGTTTCAGCCCGGTGTTTCCCGCTCCGGGGTGACCCTCACCGTGGCCCGCGGCATGGGCATCGATCGTGGGGACGCAACGAGGCTCGTGTTCCTGATGAGCCTTCCGGTGATCGCCGGAGCCGGCCTGGTGAAGGCATCCGACCTGGTTGTACCAGCCGGGTGGTGGGGAGCCTTCGCATGGGGAACGATCGCTGCCGCCGTCAGCGGGTGGTTCGCCATCCACTGGATGCTGCGCCTGGTTGCCCGAACCGGTTTTGGTGGCATTGCCGTCTACCGGCTGGTGGTAGGGGTCAGCGTGCTGGTGCTGTTGGCGTCGTCGTTCCGCTGATCCGGAGGGTTCAGCCGGGAACCAGCGCCAGTGCCACGTCGCCCCATCGGCGTGCAGCAGCCAGTTCGGCCACCCCCTCGACGGGTACGGCAACGGTGACGGTGTTCTTCTCGATGTCGAGAACACGGGCCTCTGCAACAAGGAGTCGCCCCTCGGGCGAGTAGTCGTCGACTGCTATCAGATCGACCCGGTCGCCAATCGAGAGCGGAAGCGAGTCGGAGCCGCGGTCGAGCGCCACACCGCGTTCACCCTCGACCAGCGATCCGGCAGGGGTGTCAGACGACATCTCGATGAGTTCGGGGCAGGCCTCGGCAGCGGCGGCGGACTGGACTGTTATGCCGGCCAGGGCGGCCAGGGCAGCAGCGCCGGACCACCATGCCAGCCTGTGGTGGGCGGCCCAGTGCCTGAGGCGGGCGAGCAGGTACCCCATGGTTCCTCCCGGGGTGGGGATTTCCGTGGGGGATGTGGCGGGGGGGGGGGGGGGGGTGTGGAACCTGGCTAGGTGGCCGTGGTGGCCGTGGTGGCCTTGTTGGCCTTGTTGTCCTTGGAACCCTTGTCGGAGGAACTGTCCTTTGAGCCGTTGGAGCCGGAGGGCGTGTCCTTTGAGCCGTTGGAACCGGAGGGCGTGTCCTTCGTCGAGGAGTCTCCCGTCCCCGAGCCTGACGACGTGTCCGTCTGTTCGGTCTTCTTCTCGGTCGTCTGTTCGGATTTCCTGCCTGCGGCGCTTGATCCGTGGTCGTTCTTGTAGAACCCGTCGCCCTTGAACGAGATGCCGACGCTTGCAAACACCTTGCGGACCGCACCGGTGCAGCCCGCTGTGGGGCATGTGGTCACGGGATCGTCGCTGAAGGCCTGACGCACCTCGAACTCGTTGGCGCAGTCAGGGCAGCGGTACTGGTAGGTAGGCATGGCAGAAGGGCTCGTTACGTGTTCAGGTGATCGTCGGGAAGCCGGGGGAAAGCCTACCGGGGGATCGACCCTCGTTGGATGTGTCCTCCCTGGATGAGCAAGCATTCCGGGGAATCCGCATGAACTGTTCCCGGAGGGGTGATGCTATGGGGGTGATCGTCGTCGATGTGGCTCTGATTCTCGGTTCCTACATGATCGGGATGTTGCCCTCGGCCCACTACGTGGCCGGACGCAAGGGCCTTGATCCGACCCGTGAGGGTTCCGGTAACCCAGGTGCGACCAACGTCTTCAGGGTGGCCGGAAGGCGAGCCGGCATCATGGTGTTCGCTGCCGACATGGGCAAGGGCGCTGCTGCCACCGGGGTGGGCCTTGCCGTGGGCGGAAGGTCACTGGCAGCGCTCTGCTGGGCTGCTGCGGTGGTCGGCCACGTTCTGCCGGCCGCCCGCCGGTTCCGGGGCGGCAAGGGTGTGGCCACTGCCGGCGGCGGAGCGTGCGTGCTGTTCGGGTTCTTGACCATCCTCGGAGCGGCGATATTCCTTCTGGTGGCGAGGCTGACCCGAAAGGTGTCGCTGGCCTCTCTCTCGATGGCCGTGGCGATGGCCTGCCTGATACTGCTGAGCGGTGTCCCCCTTCTGGAGGCGTCAGTGGTGCTTTGCCTCACCGTTCTGTTGATCGTGCGACACCAGGCCAATATCAGGCGTCTACTAACAGGCGACGAGGGGTCCTGGAAGCCGGGCTCGTGACCGGTCGGAACGCATACCTCCGGTGCGGGGAATAGGGCCAGAACCCCGTGGGTATCCTCACCCGGTGATCCCTTTCGAGGAAGCCAGGGCCTACGTGCTCAACCGGTGTCCAGCCCCGGTTGCCGGCGTGGTCGATCTCCGTGGGGCACTGGGCCTGGTTCTGTCAGAGCCCGTAGGTGCCGAAGAGGCCGTACCACCGTTCGACAACACGGCGATGGACGGGTTTGCCGTGAGGGCTGCCGACACCACCGGAGCGCCCGTGGCTCTTTCCATTGTCGGCACCCTGGCTGCCGGGTCGGTTTCAGACAGGGAGGTAGGTGTCGGTGAGGCTATGCGCATCATGACCGGTGCCCCCATGCCACCCGGTGCAGATGCGGTGGTGATGGTTGAACGAACCTCTGTCACCGACGACGACACCGTCGTCACGGTCGAGATCGAGGTTTCTGTGGGCAACCATGTTCGCGGTGCCGGCGAGGACCTCCGGCCGGGTCAGGAGGTGTTTGCCGCTGGAACCGTCCTGGGGCCGGCCCACATCGGTGTGCTGGCCAGCGTCGGTTGTCGCAGTGTCGCCGTGTACAGGCGCCTCCGGGTGGGGGTCCTCTCAACCGGTGACGAGTTGGTAACCGGTACTCCTGGTCCCGGACAGATCCGTGACAGCAACCGCGATGCCCTGCTGGCCCTCCTGGAGGATTCCGGTGTAACGGGCGTCGACCTGGGCCTCGTCGCCGACGATGTGCAGGAGATCGAACGGGCCATCGTGGCCGGGGCGGCCGACTGCGATGCCGTTCTCACCTCTGGCGGGGTGAGCATGGGCGACTTCGACTACGTGAAGGCGGTCCTCGACAGGATCGGCGAAATGCGGTGGATGCAGGTGGCGATCAGGCCCGCCAAGCCGCTGGCATTCGGCCTGGTCGATGGCACGCCGGTGTTCGGGTTGCCGGGTAACCCTGTCTCGTCCATGGTCTCCTTCGAACTGTTCGCCCGGCCGGCGTTGTTGTCGATGTTCGGCTATTCCCATCTCGACAGGCCACGTGTGAGCGCTATCAGCGACGGGGGGCTGGATCGCCGCCCTGACGGAAAGGTCCACTTTGCCAGGGTGGCGGTCGCCTACACGGATGGCCGCTACAGGGTCAGGTTGGCGGGTGGGCAGGGCTCCCATCAGCTCTCGGCGATGGCTTCTGCTGAGGGTCTGGCCGTCATTCCCGACGGTGACGGGGTTCTTGACGGCGGCGAGGTCGAGGTACTCCTGCTGCGATGAGCCGCGGACCGTGCCGATGTCTCACAATCCGGGGCCCGGCCCTACGCTGTGGCCTGTGAGCGACCGGCTGATCGATTCCTTCGGGCGGGTTCACAGGGATCTCCGGATCTCTGTGACCGACAGGTGCAACTTCCGCTGTCGATACTGCATGCCCGTCGAGGGTCTTGAGTGGTTGCCACGCGAGGGCCTGCTCACCTTCGAGGAGATCGAACGGGTGGCCCGGCTGCTGGTCGAGGGCTACGGGGTGGAGAGCATCCGTCTCACCGGTGGAGAGCCCACGGTCAGGGCACGCCTCCCGACCCTTGTCGGGATGTTGGCCAGACTGCCGGTCGACCTGTGTCTCACGACCAACGGTGCGACGCTCGACAAGATGGCGTCACCCCTCGTCGAGGCGGGCCTGAAGAGGGTCAACGTGTCGTTGGACTCGCTGCGACGTGACCGGTTCGAGGAACTGACCCGTCGCGACGGCCTGCCGGCGGTTCTGGCTGGCATCGACAGGGCCGTCGAGGTTGGAATCGACCCGGTCAAGGTGAACGTGGTTGTGATGCGGGGTGTCAACGACGATGAGATCTTGTCATTCGCCCGGTTCGGACGGGAGCGGGGCGTGGTGGTGCGGTTTATCGAGTTCATGCCACTTGATGCCGACGAGGCATGGTCTGACACATTGGTGGTGACCCAGTCAGAGATCATCTCGACCATCGCAGGGGCCTTTCCCCTCGTTCCGCTCGAACGCACGTCGGCGCCGGCAACCCGGTTCCGCTACGAGGATGGTGGTGGCGAGGTCGGGGTGGTTGCCAGCGTCACCGAGCAGTTCTGTGACTCATGTGACCGTGTCCGACTGACCGCCGACGGACAGTTCCGGAACTGCCTGTTCGCCGTCGATGAGTTCGACCTGCGTGGCCTGCTTCGCAGCGGTGCGACCGATGCCGAAATCGGCGAGATGTTGGAGCGCGCTGTTGGATCCAAGTGGGCCGGCCACGGCATTGGAACGGTTGACTTCATCAGGCCCGCCCGTTCCATGTCCCAGATTGGCGGATGAGTCGGTCAATGAGCGACGCAACCGGGGGCTTCAGCCATCTGGATTCCGAGGGTCGGGCCCAGATGGTCGACGTGGGCGACAAGGATGTGACCCGCCGTCGGGCCGTTGCGCGGGCCACGGTGACGATGTCGGCAGAGACGGCCCAGGCTCTCGTCGGGGGGACCGTCGCAAAGGGCGATGTTCTGGCAGTGGCACGGGTTGCCGGCATCCAGGGTGCCAAGCGGACCTCTGAGTTGATTCCGTTGTGTCATCCGCTGATGTTGAGTTCGGTGTCGGTTGACCTGACCGTTGGAGAGGCGTGGGTCGACATCGAGGTTGTTGCCGAGACCGTCGAGCGGACCGGGGTCGAGATGGAGGCTCTCACGGCATGTTCGTTGGCGGCCCTCACGGTCTATGACATGTGCAAGGCGATGGACCGGTCGATGAGCATCACAGAGGTCGCACTGTGGGAGAAGTCCGGGGGTCGGTCTGGGTCATGGAGCCGGGAGACCTGAGGCCCTGAATCGGTGGCAACTTGGTCTCGCGCTGCTCGCGCGACTCTTCGCGCTCTCCGCGCGAGGAAATCCACCATTTGAAAGGAGTCAGACTGTACGGTGACGCCACACGCCGACCACAGTGGATCGGCGGGGAGGGAAACCCGACCGTGTTGATTCTCTTGGGCCTTGGAGTCCTCTGGGCAGCCGTGCTGGTGCCTCCACTATTGCGCAGAGAGGGACCTGCGATGCGACCCGTCGAGAGCCTCTCGGCGATCGGACGCTTCGATGCCAACGGCCTGAGATCCCTCCACCAGTCGGCCAAGGCCGTTCCCAGCGGGGCCTCGGCAGCACGCCGACGCCGCCGCGACGTCCTCATCGCCCTCGCCGGTGTGGCCACCTTCACCCTGCTCGGGGCGGTGGCTGTCGGCGGAATCCTCTGGATGATCAACTTCCTCGTCGACATTGCTCTTGTCGGCTACGCGGTCATGCTCACCAACCGCCACCAGAACGAGAGTGAACGCCGAGCAACTGTTGTGCCGCTCAGGCCGGCCAACCCGTTCCTCGCAGGCGAACAGGTATCGGTGGCGATGAGCGACGAGGCAGTTCTGCGCCGACAGGCCAACTGACCCCGACAGACCCGGCGGGCCCCCCGCTACGCTCACCACCGCCCACGGGGGTGTAGCTCAGTTGGCTAGAGCGCTACGTTCGCAACGTAGAGGTCGTGAGTTCGATTCTCATCACCTCCACCGTTGGGCCTACCCTGGTCAGGCGTTGTCAGCCTCGACCGCCTTGGCCAGGTTCTCGGCCAGGTCGGGCATCTCCGAGTCGACCCGTGACCAGCTCGGAATGAAGGGCGACTCCATGGGGTCATTCAGGTAGTCGTCGCCCGCCCTGAGGATCGCATGGGCGAACACGTCTGCCGTCGCCTCCTCCTCCTGGCGGTCATAGGGAATGCCGTTCAGGACAGCGTCGGCGTTGTAGCTGTCGATCAGGTCGAGGGCGGACCGGAAGAATGCCGCCTCAAGCGTGCGAAAGCCCTCCGACGTCAACACGACCCCCGAAGAAGCCAACTTCTTGAACATGGCCCTGGCGATATCGACGCTCATCCTGTGCAGGCCCGTCGAGGCATCATCGGGTGAGAGTTCCTGATGCTTGTGGTCGTAGATGTCAGCAACATCGACCTGGCAGACCCTTGCGCCGGAGTGGCGGTGGAAGACCTCGCCCAGAACCCCGATCTCGAGGCCCCAGTCCGAAGGAATGCGGATTGACCGGGCCGCACTCTCATCCATCGCACACTCGCCGGCCAGCGGATACCGGAAGCTCCCGATGAAGTCCAGGTAGTCGCTACGCCCAAAGGTCAGCGACAGGGCCCGAAGAAGTGGCGCAACGAACAACCGGGTGACGCGGCCGTTGAGACGACCACCGTCTGACGCAGCCCGGTAGTAGAAGCCCTTGGCGAACACGTATCCGAAGCTGGGGTGGGCGACCGGGTAGTGGAGCCTCGCAACCATCGACCGGTCGTAGGTGAGGATGTCGGCATCGTGGAGGGCGACCGACCGCGCCCGCCCCGATGCCAGGAAGTAGCCGAGGCACCACCACACGTTGCGCCCCTTGCCGGTCTCTGTCGGTGCAAGGCCGTGGTCTCTCAGGCCTGTCTCGATAGAGCGCAGGCGGGGGCTGTCGTTCCACACGATCCGGTGGTGCTGCGGCAGGGGAGCGAACAGTTCCCGGGCTCTGGTGAAGTCGTCCAGGTTTGCGTGGTCCAGGCCGACGATCACCTCACTCAGGTACGGAACCGACGACAGTTCACTGATGATGCCACGCAGCGCAGGACCGTTCATCTCAGTGGCGAGGCAGGGGATTATCAGCGACATCGGCCGGTCGCTTCCCCATGAGGCAAGCTCAGCCTCAAGTGACTCGAGGGGCCTCTCGCCCAGGTGGTGGAGTGTGGCAATTGTTCCGCTCTGGGAGAAGTCGGCCATCGGCTCAGGTTAGGCGTGCCGCAGGTTGCTGCTCCGGGTCGGAACGTGTGCGGATTGTCGGACAAGGGGTCAGTCTGGCTACCGTTTCGGAAAGGACCTGTGGAGGGATGTTGTTGTCAAAGCGTCTGGTTGCGGTTGTTGCACCGTTGCTCATGGTCTGGCTGGCGTCGTGTTCCGGCAGCGATGTCGAGGGCGCCAGCAGGTCGATCGTCGTGCTCAGCCCGGAATCCGCTACCGAGATAGTGGTTCCTGCCGACGCATTCGAAAACGTGGTCGAGGTGACAACCACCACGGTTCCCGAGCCCTCGACGACGCCTCCTCCGGCGTCCGTCACTTCATCCACAACAACACGCTCACCGGAGCAGACAACCACCACCGAAGTAACACGGACCACCATCCCGCTTGCTGAGGAGGAGGACACTCCTGGAGTGAAACTGCTTGATGCCCTGGACAGGTTCAACTCGTGCCTCAGTGGGGAGGGCTACGAATGGATCGGTCCGCCGAACCCTGAGTCCGGCGCCAATGCCCCTGAAAATAACATGGACTACTTCCGTGCTCTGACGACGTGTAACAGCCGGACTGGGATCTCGACGGTCTTTCAGGAGTTCCAGGCCTCGAGGACGGGCTTGGATCCAGACGAGATCGAACAACAGAACGAGGATTTCATAGATTTGACCGACTGTCTGCGCCGAAAGGGTTGGGAGATCCCAGAGTTGACCCCAGACGAGAACGGACTTCTAGGCCCAGCGGGTGGTATGGCCAGCGCCGACGACGATTTCGACACCAACCAGGTCAGGGATTGTGCCGGCGAAATTGCGCTCGAGAGAGATGCAGCTGAGGAGGGTTGATGGCGGCATCTGGCCGACCAGAGGCGATCCCTAACAGCTTCGTAACATGGCGCTGGGATGATGCGGTGACGTGTTCAGAGGAGCACGCGGAACGGAGTCAAGGTGAGACGCAGAAAGCCGCTGTCTGTGACGCTCGTGGTGCTGGTGGGGTTGGTTGCCACCGCATGCGGGGCATCGGAGTCCGATCAGACCAGGTCGATCATCGTCCTGACCGCCGACGAGGCACCCGAGTTGATAGTTCCGGCAGGTGCCTTCCTCAACGTGGTCGAGACAACGACAGTGCCGCCAGCCACCTCGTTGGCACCGTCCCCACAGACCTCCCCCTCGACGACAACCTCGCCAGCGCCGTCGGAGACCCCCAGCACGACCGAGCCGACCAAGGACACGATCCCGCTTGCGGAGGAGGATCCGCGTGAGGAGTTCCAGAGCACCATTCAGGTATTCAACGACTGCCTGTCGGCCGAGGGCTTCACGTTCCGGGGTCCACCCGGTGGGGATTCTGATGATGACGACCCCGTCAACCAGGCTGGATATATCGAGGCCATTCAGCGTTGCAACGCGGAGAGTGGAATTGCTGATGTTGTGGAGGAGTTCCGGGCATCTAGAGAAGAGCGCTCACCTGAACAGGTCCGTGAGAACAATGAGCAATTGCTCGCAGTCGTAACCTGCCTGCGGGACAAGGGGTGGGAGATTGATGACCCCATGCCCGACGAGACGGGTGCCCTCAGTCCACGCTCACTGTTTCGTGATGCTGCCGAGGAGATCAACCGTACCGACATTGATCAATGCGCTAGTGCAGCCAACCTCTTTGGCGATGGCGGCTTCGGCGGTGGCCCTCCACCTGGAGCTGGTCAGGGTCGTGGCAGTGGAGGCTGATTTGATCCGTTCAGTAGTGACTATGAAACCTTTAGGGAGGCGACCATGAAGGCCGGGTTGGTTGTGCGAATCTTCGCACTGGTGGTGGCTGCTGCGGTAGTGGCTGGCCTGACCGTGTGGAAGCCATGGGATGACAGCGGTACAGCTGTTGATCCCTTGCGGGACAGGGCCATAGCCGAGGCCGTTACCACCCGCACCCTCACAGAGGAATTGACAGTCCGCGGCGAGTTGCGCCGCGATGAACTCCAGACGATCAACTCGGCGGCATCTGGCCGCATCACCGGCCTGGAAGTCGCAGACGGTGACACCGTTCAGGTGGGAGACGTCCTGTTCAGCCTCGATGGGCGAAGGGCGGTGGCCGTGGGCGGTGACCTGGAGTTCTATAGGCCACTTGACGTGGGGTCAGACGGCCCTGACGTCTTGCAACTGGAGAAGGTCCTCTCCGCTGCTGGCTACTCGGTTGGAGTGGTGGACCGGTACTACACGGAGGAAACTCGGAGCGGTCTCGCCGAGTGGCAATCCGATCACGACTACGGGAGTACTGCCACCGAGGTAGACGAGGTGGTGACGGTGTCCCTGCAGGCAAACCCAGCTGGCTACTCGGTCGGAGCGGTGAACACCGTGTCGGTACAGATCGGCGGTGCATCCCGTTCAGTTGGGAAGGCGAGGAGGAACACGGCCGAGGACATCACCGGAGCACCTGTTGTGACGGTGCGAGTGGTCGAAGCGATCGTCACCGAGGGCGACCAGGTGGTGTTTACCGTTACAGCTGATCCCATACCAGCCAGCGACCTCGTGGTAGCTGTCCGCATTGGCGGTGACGTGACTTCCGACGACTACGAGGGCATAGACGACACGGTCGTGATAGCCGCAGGGTCTGCAACAGCCAACCTTGTGGTGACAACCCAGGTCGATGACCTACGTGAGGCAAACGAGGACCTGGAGGTAACTGTCTCAAGCAGCTTTGACGAGGCCGCCAACCTTGCTTCACAGGACCTCTTGGTGTTTGACATTCAGGAGGCCCTTGACGCCCTACTGGAGCGACAGGCCGAACTGGTGGACGAGATCGTCACCTCGGAAACGGCTCCCGAGGATCTCGTTGTCTTCGACCTGCAGACTGAGATCGACGATCTGGTCGAGCGTCGTGCCGAGTTGGTCAGCGATGTGGCAGAGGCACAGCAGGACCTCACCGATGCGGAGGCCGAGGTGAGCGGTCTTGAATCACGTCAACAGGAAAAGACCGACGTGGAACAGGAACTGATGGACAAGGGCATCATCACTCTGGTCCAGACTGTAACTTCGGACGTGACACCGGCTGAGGCTGCCAACCTGATCTCGCTCGACGAGGCCCTCGACGACGCCAATGCGGATCTGGAGGCTGAGAACATCACCGTTGCTGCCCGTACCCAGGCATTTGACGCCTACTACGACGCGCTTTCGGCTGCCCTTGAGGAATCGACGGAGTTGACGACGGCCAGAGACACTGTTGACACAGCTGGAAATGCCCTTGCCTCCCTGGAGCGCGAGGACGATCGGCTCAGCTTCCTTCTCGAGGTAGCCGAGGCCGACCTTGCCGAGGCCCAGGCCTCAACAGACACAGTGGTGCAGGACCTCTTGGATGAACAACGACGGCTGGAGTTCTCCCTTGATGCCAAGCGCGAGGAACTACGAGTTGCGCAGGGCTCTCGCTACCTCGTCGGCGACCCGGACACAGCAACGGTCATCATCGACGATCCTGACGTGGCTGATGCGCCAACCCTGGTGCTCAGGTCTGACAGCGAAACGGTGGTTGAGTCGGGTTTGGCGTCATTTACTGTCGAGACACCTGATCCGCTGGTTGAGGACCTTGAGATCTTCTACGAAACTGTCGGATCTGCGACGGCTGGATCTGACTACAACCAGCCCGACGGTGACGTCATCTTGCGAGCCGGCCAGGAGTCGGTGGCAATCACCGTACAACTGAGGCCAGATGATCTCGTTGAAGATGAAGAGACCATCACCGTTCGTCTTCTCGATGACCCCAGTGGCAACTACCTACTCAGCCACAGATCGGAGGCCACCGTGCGGGTGGCCTCAGCCGACCTGCCAGAGTTGACCCTCGCGGGGGGAGGTTGGGTCTCTGAGGGTGCAACGACAGTCGTCACCGTTGTGGCCGATCAGGCAGCGACTGTGGACACCTCTATCAACTACTCGATTGGTGGAAGTGCCAGAGCAGGGGAGGACTTCGAGGTGCTGACCGGAACGACGATCCTTCGCACCGGCGAGAGTTCTGTTGACATTCCGATCCGTTCCATTGCCGACGACGTGGTGTTCCTGCCAGGTGACATGGTCGTCGCACAGTGGCCCGCCAGGGTTGGTTCTGTCCACGTCGAAGCGGGTCACTTTGTCCAGAGTGGCACCCCGTTACTGACCCTGACCGAGCCCAACTTTACGGTAAAGCTGTTTGCCACTCCCTCGAACCGAGCCAAGCTCGATGTCGGCCAGTCAGTGACGGTCAACATGGATGCTGGCGACCAGGAGGTGGGCGGACTCATCGCCGAAATTGATGACTCGGCAACCAGTGAAGGCGGTAGCGAGACCTACGAAGGGGTTGTCCAGACCGATAGCGATCTGGTTGGTGTCGATGGAGCCGTGGTGACGATCGATGCTGTGGTAGCTGAATCTGTGGACGCTGTGGTGGTGCCCATAGCTGCGGTGCTGTCAGATGGCGGAGACCAGAAGGTCCGCGTGGTGACGCCGGCTGGTGTCATCGAACGCAGGAGCATCCAGACGGGCATGCTGGACGGTGCCTATGTGGAGATCATCTCAGGGCTGTCAGTCGGCGAGTATGTGATCCTCGAGATTGACCGATCGTGACTCCAAGTCTTCTGAAGGTGTCGAGATGGTCAGGGGGGATTCTCAGGTGAGCGAGGTCCTGCTGTCGCTGGATGGCGTTTCACGGGTATTTGGGGATGAAGTAGAGGTCCACGCGTTGCGCGATGTATCGCTTGACATCAGGGCAGGTGACTTCCTTTCAATAGTCGGACCGTCAGGTTCGGGAAAATCGACGCTCCTTGGCCTCCTAGGAGTCTTGGATCTTCCCAGTAGCGGCGCCGTGAGGATCCAGGGGACCGACATGGCCGACCTGGGAGACGCTGACCGGTCCCGGATGCGTGGTGGAGCCATTGGCTTCGTGTTCCAGCAGTTCCACCTGATCCCACACCTGACAGCCCTCGGAAACGTTGAGACCGCCCTTCTCTACCGTGGCCTGTCCGCCGGCGAACGCCGCCAGGGCGCCATGGACGCCCTCGAACAGGTCGATCTCGGGAACCGGTACGGGCACACGCCGATCCAACTCTCAGGTGGGGAGCAGCAGCGTGTCGCCATCGCCAGGGCGATAGTCACCGACCCGCTGATGGTGCTGGCTGATGAGCCGACTGGTGCACTTGACTCCCAAAATGCTTCCAACGTGATGGACATTTTCGGCGACCTCCAGTCTTCAGACCGGGCGATCTGTGTCGTGACCCACGACTTGGGGGTGGCCTCCCGGACACAGCGCCGGATAACGATGCTCGACGGTGGAATCGTGGCTGATGAACTCCTGAACGTTGCGGGGGGAGCCCGATGAGGCGCATCTGGGAACTGGTCGGGGTGGCCCTCGGTGGCCTTCGTGCCCGCAAGGTGCGGACCGCCCTGATAATGCTCGGACCAATTCTTGGTGTGGCTGCCATCGTGTCGGCGATCGGGATCAACGAGAGTTCTAAGGGTCACCTCAAGGCAGTCCTCTCGGACCTGGGAACTGACCTGATTGTTGCGAACGCACAGGGCTCGCTGGGTGGCTTTGGCAGCGACCCTCGTATCCCCGAGGCTGCGGCCGCGCGGGTCACCCGGCTTCCCGATGTTGAATCGGTGACAGGCACACTCCAGATGGCCGACATCGTGACACTTCCTTTCGAGGAAGCCGAGGACTTCTACCGGGCGTTCCCAGTGCCAGTGATAGCCACCGGTCTGAACCTTCCCGAGACCCTCGAGGTGGTCCTGGCAAGCGGGCGGTTCCTGAACGACTTCGACGTGTCGACCGCCGCGAGGGTGGTGGTCATCGGCCGCGACCTGGCTGACGAGTACGGGTATCTGCGCGGAGAGGCAAGGACCATCCAACTCAACGGAATCGACTACGGGGTGGTCGGCGTGCTCGACTACGTGCTACTTGAGCCCTCCATGGATTCTGCGGTTTTCCTCACCTTCGCCAACGCCGAGGAGGACCTCGGCCTGGATTCCCGCGACCCCAGCCGGTTGTACATTCGGGCGCCGACCAACACGAAGTTGGTGGCCCAGGAGGTCCCGACGGTCATCAGCCTCGGTGGCCCCGACGGTGCCAACACCTCGGTTCCCACCGACCTGCTCGACGCACAGTCCCAGGTTGACGAGAACCTCAACAACCTGACCAAGATGATGGGAGGCCTGGCGCTGATCGTGGGAGGTGTCGGGATCGCCAACGTCATGTCCATCTCGGTGATCCAGAGGTCCACCGAGATCGGGATCCGGAGGGCGCTCGGCCACAGCCGAGGCACGATCGCGGTCCAGTTCCTGCTGGAAGCCCTGGTCGTGGGTGTTCTGGGTGGCATCCTAGGAGCGGCCGCAGGAGCCGGGGTGGTCTGGCTTACGGCGGAACTGCGTGGATACGTGATGGTGTTGTCTGTTGTGGGCCTTGTCGGATGGGCGATGCTCTCGGTTGCCGTGGCGGTCGTGGCGGGCCTCTACCCATCCACCAAGGCCGCCCGCCTCGAGCCCCTCGAGACCCTTCGTCTGGGCTAGAAGCGCCCAACCCCTAGCATCGGAGGCCATGAGCATCGACCTCTCCGCCTACGGCTGGTCCGGCGACCTCCCTGACAGCGACAAAAGGCTCGGCCGGATTGTCAGGGTTGATCGGGGTGAATGCGACGTGGCCACGGCTGATGGGCGGGTACGGGTTCTCTCGGACTCTCAACGCTCCCAGGATCTGACGGCACCGGCCACCGGAGACTGGGTTCTTCTCGATGACGATCCAGAACTGGGCCTGTTGATCTCCTCTGTGCTGCCGCGCTCCAACACGGTGTCGCGGCGAGATCCCTCCGAGCAGGTGGTCGAGCAGGTCCTCGTTGCAAACGTGGACGTCGTGTTGATCGTCCACGGACTGGACCGGCCCCTGCCGCCCGGTCGTCTCGAGAGGTTCCTCGTGGTTGCCTGGGACAGCGGGGCCGAGGTGGCTGTCGTGCTCACGAAGGCCGACAAGAGGGGTGCTCCTGTCGAAGACGTCACGGCGACGATCAGCGCCGTCGCTCCGGGGGTGCCGGTACTGGTTGTGGGGCTGGGCGCTGGAGGGGACACCGGACTTGAGCCAGTGCTGGCAATGGTTGGCGAGGGCCGGACCGTTGCCCTCCTCGGTGAGTCCGGTTCCGGCAAGTCGACGCTCGTCAACGCTCTCCTCGGCGAAGAACGCCTGGAGACCGGTGAGGTCCGCTCGGTCGACTCGAGGGGCCGACATACGACGGTGAGCCGCGAGCTCGTGAGGCTCGCCGGCGGTGGTCTGCTGGTCGACACTCCCGGGATCCGCTCGATCGGGATCTGGGACTCCGAGGAGGCTCTCGATCGTGTGTTCGGTGATCTGGAGGAACTCTCCTCCGCATGTCGGTACTCGGACTGCGCTCATGACACAGAACCGGACTGTGCGGTCACCACAGCGGTTGCCGATGGACAGATGGACCACCGACGGGTTGACCGGTACCGGGCACTACGCGCTGAACTCGAGGACCAGCGCCGACGTGAGCAGGAGCGGGAACGTCGGGGGCATGGCGACAGGCGGGGCCGTCGTCGCTGAGCCGGGCTCGGCTGGGGTGCAGGGCTCCGGAGGCCGTAGGGTGTCGGGACCCGTCCAGTTCACACGGAAAGTCCACACGGAGAGCCACCGATGTCCCGTAGCGATGCGATCGAGAGGTTCACAGGTGAGGCCGAGGCCTCAGGGTTGACCGTCGAGGTACACAGGTTCCCTGACGGAACGCGTACAGCAGCCGATGCGGCCGCGGCCGTGGGCTGTGGGGTCGGCCAGATCGTCAAGTCCCTGGTATTCATGGCAGACGTCAGGCCCGTGCTGGTTCTGTGTTCCGGGGCCAAACGTGTCAACGAGGAACTGCTCGCGGCCCACCTGGGCCTCGAGGTGCGCATAGCCGCCGCCGCCGAGGTCCGGTCTGCCACCGGGTACGCAATCGGTGGCACACCGCCGTTGGGCCATGCGGTACCGCTCCGGACCGTTGTCGATCCACACCTGCTCGAGTTTGACGAGGTGTGGGCTGCGGCCGGTACACCTGATTCTGTATTCCCTGTCGCCCCCAAGGCCCTGGTGAAGGCCACAGCGGGAGCGGTTGTGGCCGTCACCCACTAGAGCCCCACCATGAAGCGGTTCTTTGCCGAGCATCCGGCCACGGTGGGCGAGAGTTACGGTCAGCACCTTCGGCGTGCGCTCCGGTCGGCTGTCTCCCTGGGTGGTGCCGCCATCGCATGCACGGTGCACGCTTTCGTTCCTGCCCTCTTTGAGACGACAGCCAGCAGGACCGTAACCAGGCTGAACGACGAGATCACGGGCCTTCATGGCGACGACGCCTCATGACCCGGTCGCACGAGCCGATCAGGGTCGAGGTAACCAGGGGCGGCGTTGTTGAGAGTGTCCACGACCTCGACGCTGTGGTGGTATCTGCAGCTGGAACCGTTGTCGACTCATGGGGAGACCCCGACCGGGCGGTCCTGCCGCGGTCCTCGACCAAGCCGATCCAGGCGGTTCCGCTGGTCACCTCGGGCGCTGCAGATGCATTTGACCTGACAGACCGCGAGCTGGCGCTCGCCTGTTCCAGCCACAATGCGGAACCGGCCCATGTGACGGCGGTGGTCCAGTGGCTGCGGCTCATCGGTGCCACCCCCGCCGACCTGGAGTGCGGGGCACATCCACCCCTTCACGAACCGGCCGCTGCCGCCCTCGCCCGGTCTGGAGTCGAGCCCGACGCCTCATACAACAACTGTTCCGGCAAGCACGCCGGCTTTCTCACGGTGTGTCGCCACGAGGGGGTTCCGTTCAGCGGCTATCTGGAGCCGTCTCATCCGTTGCAGCGCGACCATGTCACGCCCGCCCTGGAGGAGTGGTGCGGAATAGACCTCTCGGATCAGGTGCCGGGTGTGGACGGCTGCGGCATTCCGGTGTGGGAGGTTCCGCTTGGACGCCTGGCCCATGGATGGGCACGCATGGGTACAGGCCCGGCAGGTTCCGCCGAGCACCGGCTCCTCTCTGCAATGCGGTCTGAACCGTTCCTGGTGGCGGGTACAGGAAGGGCGTGTACGCGTCTGATCACCGAGTCGACGGGTGGGGCGGTGGTAAAGACCGGAGCAGAGGGCGTCTACTGCGGCACCGTTCCCGATGACTGTCTGGGTATAGCCCTGAAGGCCAGGGACGGTGCCCGTCGCGCCTCGGGCATGGCGATGGAGTGGATCCTGGGCACGCTGGGAAGGATGAACGAGGGCGGCGACGACCAGGTCCTCAATGTTGCCGGGACCGTGGTTGGAACGATCAGGGTGGCTGCCTGAGCGCAGGCCTGTCAGGCGCCTGTACCCATCTCGGAGTCCTCGAGTTCACGGAACGCCCTGTCGAGCGCCTCTCGGGCGGCGTCGAGGCCCACCCCCAGTTGCCGCAACTCGAAGGCGAACCGTTGTGCGGCCGTCTCCGTGCGTTCCCGGCGTTCCTGGACGGGTTCGGAGTGGGCGGGCTCGTCGACTACGAAGGTGCCTGTGCGGCCCCGACCCTCGAGAACGCCGTCACGCTCGAGCTCGCGGTAGGTGCGGGCGATCGTGCCCGGAGCGAGGTTCAGTTGGGTGGCCATGTAGCGGACTGTCGGTAGGCGGCTACCCGGTTCCAACCGGCCGACGGCAACCATCACCGAGAGTTGGGCCCTGAGTTGCTCGAAGAGGGGGATGGTGGTGTCGGCATCGAGGCGCAGGACCATCTGCCTGGGGCGCCCTGTCGGGCCGGGTAGATGGAGGACGCTCGGAGACTGCATGTTATGGACATTGTATCAATACAGAGAACACAGATTGACTCATTATTGCCCAATACTTGCATCTTGGAGTGGTACATACGAGTGTTGTACCAGTTGCACTGCAACATCAAGCTCGCCGCTGGTGGGCGCTACAGAGATGCACAACAAACACGAAACGGGGATCCCACACATGAAGTTGGTCACAGCGGTAATCAAGCCATTCAAGTTGGACGAGGTGAAGGACGCTCTCGCTGCACTCGGGGTGCAGGGCATGACCGTCAGCGAAGTGCAGGGCTTTGGTCGCCAGGGCGGCCACAGCGAGACATACCGGGGTACCGAGTACAAGGTGCTCTTCACTCCCAAGACCCGTGTCGAGGTCGTGGTGGGCGACGACGACGTCACCGGCGTGGTCGAGAGCATCGTCTCCGCCGCCCGCACCGAGAAGATCGGTGACGGCAAGGTCTGGGTGACCGACGTCGGAAACCTGGTACGGATCCGCACCGGAGAACGTGACGACGACGCCGTCTGAGGACACAGCCCGCCCGGCGACGTGTGCATCCTGGGATGTGGTCGTCGCAGGCGGGTACGGTCTGACAGGGGCCGACCACCAGACAGGAGAACCAGATGGCAGGCGTGACCGTCTTCCACAACCCGCATTGAAACTCGTCCACGAAGGCCTTGGCGGTCGCCGAGGAGTTGGGCGTTGACGTAGACGTAGTCCTATACATGAAGCAGCCTCCCGACGAGTCGCTCCTGCGGCGCGTCGTTGCAGGCATGGACGGCCCCGTCGAGGACCTGGTTCGAAAGGACTCGCAGTTCAAGAAGCTGGACCTTGTCGCCGATGACTACGTCGACAACGCCGATGCCGTCGTTGAGTTGCTGGCACGGCGCAAGGCGCTGATGCAGCGACCGGTCCTGATCCGGGGAGACCTGGACTCAGATGGTCCACTCGAGGCCTGTGTAGGCCGGCCCAGAGAGAAGCTCTACGAGTTCCTGGGAGCCTGAACCAACCGGGCCCGTTGCTCCGGTTCGCACCCATTCCAATACGGTCGCACCACCACCCTCCTGCGGGAACCTACAGAAATTCCGGTGGTCTCCTCTCGTTGAGGGCTGCGACACCCTCGGCGAACTCGGACCCCGCCATGTGAACGTCGAGGAGGCGTCGGGCCTCGTTTACCGATCCGGCGGCATCGCCGTGAAGATCCGTGTACACCTGTCGACGGGTGGCCGCCAGGCTGGTGCGGGCCACAGGTCCGAGAAACTCGTCGATCCAGGAGTGCACGTGGGCGAGCAGATCATCGGCCGGTGCCACACCATTTACGAGGCCCATCTCGAGGGCCTCCTCGGCCATGATCACCCGGCTGGTGAGAAGTAGGTCGTTGGCCCGTCCAAGGCCGATGAGCCGTGGTAGAAGCCACGACAGGCCGAACTCCGCCGGCAGGCCCAGCTTGCCGTGGACAGCGGTCAACTTCGAGCCGACAGCGGCGAACCGCAGGTCAGCGAAGCAGGCAAGGGCCAGACCCACACCGGCGGTAGCCCCGTTGATGGCAGCGACCACCGGCTTCGTCAGGCCGAAGTGGTAGGCGAAGTCGGCGTCGAACGCCGGGTTCACACCGAATCCGGGTGTGGGGATGTCGTCGTCGGTGCCGGATACGTACCCGCCCTCGGTCACGTGTCCCGAAAGGGCCTCTGAGTCGGCACCCACACAGAACGCTCCACCCACGGGATCGCCGGTAACGACGATGACCTTGACATCAGGGTCGCTCTCAGCCTCCTGGAGGAGCCACCTGTACTCCGTGTGCATCCGACCCGTCCACGCATTGTGCCGGGACGGCCTCGAGAGGGAGATCACCGCTGTCGAGCCGACAAGGTCATAGAGCACGGTCTTGAGGTCCATGAGATGAAGGTAGTGGGCGGCGAAGCGGTTCGGGGCCGCCTTCTCGTGGGAGGGAGGCGTCCGCTACGGTCCGGTCCACCAACCCACAAGACAGGGGGAGCAATGCTCGCCGCGATCCTCGAGACAGTACCGACAGACCAGCTGGTCCTGAGAGACGATGTCACCCTGCGTGACATCGCACCCGGTGACGTACGGGTGAAAATTGCCCACAGCGGGGTCTGCCATTCGGACCTTTCGGTCATGAACGGCACGATTCCCCAGCCTCCACCCTGCGTGCTGGGCCATGAGGGCTCTGGTGTGGTTCAAGACGTGGGGGACGGCGTAACGCACGTGGCCCCCGGCGATCACGTGATTATCGCCTTCTCGCCGCCGTGCGGAACCTGTGCGTACTGCACCGGGCGCGGCCAGCCGAACCTGTGCCTCAATGGCTTCTTCGCCATGAGCGCATCTCCACAGTTCCGTCGGGGCGACGAGGTGGTCGGGGCGATGACCGGTTGCGGCACCTTCGCCGAGGAGACCATCGTCCCCGGGATAGCGGTCGTCGGCATCGACAAGGACATCCCGCTCGACGTTGCAGCCCTCGTTGGCTGCGGGGTTACCACTGGCGTGGGTGCATCGATCAACACGGCCAAGGTGACACCCGGCTCGTCGGTGCTGGTCATAGGTGCCGGCGGTGTCGGTATCGCAGCGATCCAGGGTGCCCGAATAGCCGGTGCCGCCGAGATCGTCGCCGTTGACCTGCACGAGGGAAAGTTGAACAGGGCAAAGGCCTTTGGCGCCACCCACGGAGTCCTGCCCGATGACCTTCCCGGTGCGGTGGCAGAGGTGACCGGGGGAGAGGGCTTTGACTACACACTCGAATGCATCGGCATGCCCACCACCATGAGACAGGCGTTTGATCTGACCCGTCGTGGCGGCACCTGCTGCATCGTCGGCGTCGGCCGGGCTGAGGAGACCTTCGAGCTGTCGGCCTTCGAGATGTTCTTCTCCGAGAAGATCCTGATCGGCTCCATGTACGGCAGTGCCGACGTGAGGACGGACTTCAACCGGTTCCTGCGCCTCTACAGGTCTGGCCAGCTGGACCTCGAGGGCATGATCTCCCGCCGGATCAAACTGGACGAGGTGAACGAGGCCCTGGGAGCATTGGGTGACGCCGACGTGATCCGCCAGGTGATTGACTTCTAGGAACCACCGAGACAGGAGCACACCATGCGCATCGTCGTCGACTACGACCTGTGTGAGAGCAACGCCATCTGCATGCAGATTGCTCCAGACGTGTTCGAGGTGCGAGACGACGACTTTCTCTACGTTCTCGACGAGACGCCGGGAGAGGGCCGCCGCGATGCCATGGATGAGGCCGCGCAGCGTTGCCCCAAGCAGGCGATACGCGTCGAGGACTGAAGCGGCCGGGAACGACTGCTGACCACTCGGGTCGAGGGGGCGACCGTTGCGTGACTCGGTGACGATCGTTGGTGCCTCACTGGCGGGCCTGCGGGCCGCAGAGACCCTTCGTCGCGACGGTTTTGGGGGCCGGATCAGCCTAATCGGCGACGAACCCCATGTTCCCTACGACAGACCTCCACTCTCCAAGCAGTTGCTGGCGGGGGACTGGGAGATCGACCGGATCTCCCTGAGCCCCACCGAGCGCATGGCAGACCTCGACCTGGACCTGCGTCTTGGCCAACGGGCCACGGCACTGGACGTGGCATCGCACACCGTCGACATCGAGGGGACCACCGAGGAATACGACGGCCTCCTGATCGCTACGGGTGCGAGTTGTCGGACTCTCCCCGGCACCGAGGGCATCGCTGGCGTCCATACGCTTCGCACCCTCGATGACAGCATCGCCATCCGGGACGCTCTCCGGAGCGGACCCCGGAGGGTCGTGGTCGTGGGAGCGGGTTTCATCGGAGCCGAGGTGGCAGCCACGGCACTCGGCTATGGCCTTCCGGTGACAATGGTCGAGGCGCTACCGGTTCCGATGGGCCGGGTGCTCGGCGACACGGTCGGAGACATCGTCGCCGGGGTTCACGTCGACAACGGCGTGGACCTGCGCTGCGGTGTGGGCGTCGATGAGGTCTGCGGAACCGATCGGGTTGAGTCGGTCCGTCTGTCTGACGGAACCGTCGTCGAGGCCGACCTCGTCGTGGTCGGAATCGGAGTCGTCCCCAACACCGGATGGTTGCAGGGATCAGGCCTGGCCCTCGATGACGGGGTGGTGTGTGACGAGACCTGCCTTGCCGCACCGGATGTGACCGCTGCCGGCGATGTGGCACGCTGGCCCAACCCGCGCTATGGCGAGGTCATGAGGGTGGAACACTGGGACAACGCCGTTGAGCAGGGTGCTCACGCTGCCCGCAGGCTGATGTTGTCCGACGAGGAGGTCAAGCCGTTTTCACCCGTGCCGTGGTTCTGGAGCGACCAGTACGACAGAAAGATCCAGTTGGCCGGCCGGCCGTGGCCCGACGACGAGGTGAGCCTCGTGGACGGCTCATTCGAGGAGCGACGCTTCGCCGTCATCTACGGCAGGGACGGCTGCCTGACGGCCGTGTTCGGCATGAACCGTCCCCGTCAGGTGATGCAGTACAAGGGGTTGTTGGAGCGTCGTGCATCGTGGAGCGAGGCACTCGATTTCGCCGAGGTCCAGACCTGATCCGCTGCACCGTTGCCCTGCTGGTGGCTGTCGTGGTGGCCACGGCCTGCGGGGCCTCCGAGCCGGCGGGCATCGATGTGGAGGCTGTCGAACATGCCGTGCCGCTGGCGCTGCTTCCTAGTCACCCGGAACTGGTTGGCGACGTTGCCTGCCCGCTGCTCGCCTCACCGGGCCTTGGTCCTGTCCCGTGCACAGCGACCATTTCCGGTCTGTCGGTCCCGTTGATCGTCTCGAGGCCCGACACCGACGGTCGGGTGCATGTCGAGTCTCCGGTGGAACTGGTCATGGCCGGCGAGGTCGCCTCCGAGGCCGAGGAACGACTTGACAGCGACCTGGGCGTGGACAACGCAGTGGTCTGCGAGCCGGCTCTGCGCGTCTCGCGTGCGGGCCAGGAGTTCGCCTGTACGGCAACAGAACCCAACGGTCGTACCCACAGCCTGACTGCCGTGCTGGTCGACGCTGCGGGATCGTTCCGGCTGAATCCCGGATGATCCTTCGCAAGTAGGCAACCGCCGGGTAGACAGGTCGTGGAGGACAGGCACCGGGGAATAATCACCACCCCTGCCGGGTTGCCCTGTACACGGCCCACCAACTGGGCACACAAGCCAACTGGAGACACACGATGCCTACCTACACGAGCCCCCTTCCACAGCGAACGGCTGAAGACGCAGAACCAGACGCCGGTGAGCGCCTGGCCAAGGTCAAGGCAGCCACGGGGCGTGTCCCCAACATGTACGGGAACCTCGCCAACTCGCCAGGCCTGTTGGGCACCTATCTGGACGGAATGGCAGACCTGCGGCACGGCTCGGGTTTCTCGGCTGTGGAACTGGACGTCATCTTCCTGACCACCAGCCGCCACTTCGAGTGCCACTACTGCATGGCCGCCCACAGCTTCCTCGCCGACCGGGTGTCCAAGGCCCCGACCGACGTCGTCGATGCCATCAGGGGCGATGATCCGGTTCCCGACGAGCACCTCGCTGCCCTGGCGGACTTCACAAAGGCGATGCTCACCTCAGAGGGCCACCCCACCGAGGATGACGTGGCTGCCTTCACGGCTGCCGGCTACACCGACAGGCAGGTTCTCGAGTTGATACTGGCTATCGCCATGAAGACCATCAGCAACTGGTCCAACCACGTATTCGACACCCCAGTCGACGAGATGTTCGCAGGCAGGGTCTGGAGCCCACCGGAATCGTCATGACAGGTGCCTGAGGGTGCCAGGGAGAAGAGACAACAATGGCAGCGTCAGTGTTTTCCAGATTCAGGCGGGAGAGCCGCTCTGGGGCCAAGGCCTCAGACAGCGGGGAGCAGGTCGGTCCGGCGCCTGTCGCCGACCTGACAGATGGCGACTTCTTTGACTCGCTGGACGGGCACGCCACGATCGTGGACTTCTGGGCACCCTGGTGTGGGCCCTGCAAGGCCCTCCATCCTCTATTCGACGAACTCGCCCATACTCACGCAGACGAGGGGCTCCACTTCGCCCGACTGAACGTGGATGAGAGCCGCACGGTCGCTCCAGCGCTGGGGATCATGAGTATCCCGACGCTGATGCTCTGCGACCTGAAGGGCAACGAGGTGGACAGGTTGGTGGGCATGCCAGACCGCCGCCGTCTCGAGGAGTTGATTGCCCGGGCCAAGGGCCTCACTGGCTAGCTGCGGGAGTCGCTAGTGGGTCATCGCTTGCCGCGCGAACCGGATATGCAGGTCAGCCGGCCTACAGACGCCGGGCCAGGTTCATGTTCACCAGGCGGCGTTCACGGTGCTGGGCAACCATCAACGCCCCCTGGGGGACGGGGTGCCCATCAAGGAAGGCCTCGACCCCGGGGCTGAGGTCAGGGTCAACCAGGGCCCTCACCCCTTCGAGCATCCGGGCGATGCTGTTTGACGGAAGCCTCGTGGTCAGGTCGCCCCAGTTGCCGGTGAGTACCTGCCAGACGAGACCCCTGTGGTGGCGGTGGTGCAGTGCCTGTCGGATGAGGAACGGTGCGTCCTGGCTGCGGATACCACCGGTGAGAACCATCTCAAGCAGTTCGCCAACCTGTGTGCGGCCCGGAAAGCCTGCAAGTGCAAAGAGGTGGCGCTGTTCGTCCTGGGCGTTGTCGGCGTCGAGGAAGCGACGTCGGCACTCGTTGAAGGCCTCTTCGTCTCCGTGGGCTGCTACCACCGCGACGACGGCGGCGGCAACTGCCGGGTCGTCAGGCCGGTTGTCAACCCAACGTGACCGGGCCTCGGCGATTACGGGGGCATCGTCGGCGAGCGTGCCGGCAGCCGACAGGACAAGGCCGCGGAGTTGCCGTGTCCTGCCGTCCTCATCGGCTCCCGGGGTCCAGCCCAGCCTGGAGAGTGGATCCGTCAGGAGGTCGCCGGCCGCGTCTGCAGACTCCATGTGGAGTGACGGCGCCACCAGGTCGATTGTGGACAGCGCACGGACAATCGCCTGCCAGACACCCAGGTCCGGGTCATCGACAAACCTGGCTGCTGTGGCGTGAAACTGGTGCGGATCCGTGGCGCCGGCCAGCACCAGGGCCCACGTGTCGTCAAGCACCGCTGCCCGTTCAGCCGCTGACAACAGGCCCGGGTCACAGGTTGCCGGGGGGTCCGAACGGTGGAAGCCCGAGGCGTCGGCGTTGAGGGTCAGGAGGTCGCCGTCCAACTGCACCGTGACCTCTCCCGCCGGTGGAAGTAGCGCTCTCTGGCTGCCGTTGCTTGTGCGGACGTGCACGGGAATCGTCCACCGGGTTCCGTTATCCACGCCGTCGTAGCGAAACGGTTTCTGTGCAAGCGTGAGCTCCCGCCCGTCGACGGAGCCCTTCAGGAGCGGGTGCCCACCCGTGAAGATCCAGCCATCCATGAGGGATCGAACCGGTTCGCCGGTGGTTTCCTCCAAGGCGTCCCAGAGGTCCTCGTTGCGGGTGTTCCCGTAGAGGTGGGCCTTCAGGTAGTGACGCACACCGTCCCTGAAGGCTTCTGCGCCCAGGTACTGCTCGAGCATCCTCACCACTGCCGCACCCTTCTCGTATGTGAGGAGGTCGAACATGCCCTCAGCGTCGGCAGGGGTCACCACCGGGTACTCGATCGGACGGGTCGAGGCCAGAGAGTCCACGTCGAGGGCAGCCGACCGAGCCGAGCCGAACCCTGTCCACACATTCCAGTCGGGCCGGTAGGACTCAACGGCCTTCATCTCCATGAACGTGGCGAAGGCCTCGTTCAGCCAGATGCCGTTCCACCACTCCATGGTGACCAGGTCGCCGAACCAGAGGTGGGCCAGTTCGTGGCTGAGCACCGCAGCGACCCTCTCCAACTCGGCCTGCGTGGCCGAACCCGGGTCTACCAGTAGGAGGATCTCGCGAAACGTGATGCAGCCCAGGTTCTCCATCGCCCCGAATGCGAAGTCGGGCAGTGCCACCAGGTCGACCTTGCCGCCGGGAACGTCGATGTCGTACCACTCCTGAAACCACCGCAGTGAGTGGGCGGCCACCTCAAGGGCGAAGCTGGTCAGGTGGCCCTTGCCGGGTGGGTGGATCACCCTCACCGGCGTTCCGTCGACGTCGACGGGGTCGGTGGCCTCAAGCGGCCCCACGACGAAGGCAACGAGGTAGGTGGAGAGCGGGATCGTCTCCTCGAACACCACCCGGTCGGTTCCGTCGCCGAGGGGAGCCCGGGACAGTTCGGCTCCGTTGGAGATCGCCAGCAGGCCCTCGGGAGCCACCAGGGATATGGCGAAGGTGGCCTTCATGTCGGGTTCGTCAAAGCACGGGAAGGCCCTCCGGGCGTCGGTCGACTGGAACTGCGTGGTGGCAATGGAGTCCGTGGTGCCGTCGGAGTTCGTCAGGGTGCTGCGGTAGAAGCCCCTCAGGCGGTCGTCAAAGCTGCCGGTGAAGTCCAGTTCGATGATGGCAGTCCCGCTGCGGGTTCCCCCCTCGGGGCTCAGAGCGATGCGTTCGTTGTCGACGTCGGCCTCGACATCCAGGCGTCGGGGGCCGGTCGAATCGGTGATGGTTGCCCTGCCCACCGACAGGCCCACAGAGTTGAGAACGATCCGTGAGGCCCCGTGGATCACCTCTACATGGATGGAGACCGAACCTGAGAAGGTGCCGCCCTCCAGGTCGGGCCTCATCTCGAGGTCGTAGTGGCGGGGGAGCACGTCACGTGGGAGGCGGTGGTCGGGCATGGTCGTCCGAGCGTATAGGGCACCTCCGGCCGGGGTCGGTTACAGGGCCTCCGCCGGGGCAGAATGTCGGTCCGTCGATCGGATTGGTGAGAATGGCAGGCGAGCAGGTGGCGAGTGGGGATCACACTGTCGATGTCGTCGGCGTGGGGAACGCAATCGTCGATGTCCTGGCCTCTGTTGAGGACGCATTCATCGACGAGCACGGTCTCACCAAGGGGGTGATGACCCTCATCGATGCAGACCGCGCCGGCTTTCTCCACGGGGTGATGCCGCCGGGGGTCGAGGCCTCTGGCGGATCGGCTGCGAACACGGTTGTCGGGGTGGCCGCCTTCGGTGGCCGTGCCGCCTACATAGGGAAGGTGGGAGACGACGACCTCGGCGAGGTGTTCAGGCGCGACCTGCGGGCAGTCGGTGTCGGCTTCGACGTTCCCGGAGCCAGGGCCACCGATGGCCATGCGACCGCCCGCTGCCTCATCCAGGTCACAGCCGACGCCCAGCGAACCATGAACACCTACCTAGGCGTGTCGGCCCACCTGGGAACCGACTCGATCGACGTGGACCTGGTGTCATCGGCCTCGTACCTCTACTGCGAGGGCTACCTGTGGGACAGGGAGGAGGCAAAGGAGGCCATCCGGTATGCCATGGACATCTCGAGGGCGGCCGGCAGGACCGTCTCGCTCACACTCTCTGACGGCTTCTGCGTTGAGCGCCACCGCGAGGAGTGGCTTGAGTTGATGACCGACAAGGTGGATGTCCTCTTCGGCAATGCCAGCGAGCTGTGTTCCCTCTACGGCGTCGACACCCTCGAGGCTGCGGCCGATGCCGTTTCGGAACAGGTGGAGTTGGCGTTCGTGACCATGGGTCCACGAGGTTCAGTTGTCGTGGCCGGCAACGACCGGGTGCATGTCGAGGCCGACGAGCTGGATGCCGTGATCGACACCACCGGTGCCGGTGACCTGTACGCCTCGGGGGTCCTGTTCGGGCTCAGCCGGGGGGCGTCACTGGACCACGCAGCACGCCTCGGCAGCATCGCCGCCGCTGAGATCATCAGCCACATGGGAGCCCGCCCCGAAGCCGACCTGGTCGAGGTGGCCCGGACCCTCCTGAGCTGACACCGGTCCGGACCGCCCGCATCGAAACAGCAACCATGGTCCAGATAGCGTCACCGACCATGAGCGACACCTACACATGTTTCGACACCGTTGTCTCAGACGGCGTCGCAACCATCACGTTGAACCGTCCCGACAAGTTGAACACCATGACGCCGGCCTTCTGGAGCGAGCTTCCCCTTCTTGTACGCCAGATAGACGCCACCGGAGAGGCACGTGTGGTCGTGCTGGCCTCGACCGGCCGTCACTTCAGCGCCGGCATGGACCTGGCCGTGTTCGGTCAGGGCAACGGCGCTGAAGCTGTCGAGGTGGGCCGGCTCAGGGCGAACCTGCGTGCAAACGTGCTGCACCTCCAGGACACCTTCACGGCACTCGAGAAGGCCCGGATGCCGGTGTTGGCGGCCATCCAGGGGGGCTGTATCGGTGGAGCGGTCGACATGGTGACGGCATGTGACATGAGGTACGCCACCGAGGACGCCTTCTTTTGCATTCAGGAGATCAACATCGGGATGACCGCCGACGTGGGCACCCTGCAACGGCTACCGAAGCTGATTCCTGAGGGTGTCTGTCGTGAGTTGGCCTACACGGGCCGTCGCATGCCCGCAGCCGAGGCGAAGGCGGTGGGTCTCGTCAACGAGGTCTTCGCCGATCACGAGGCACTCCTTGAGGGTGTTCATGACATTGCCGCCGAGATCGCCTCGCGGTCGCCGCTGGCGGTATGGGGATCCAAGGAGATGATCACCTATGCGAGGGACCACTCCACCGCCGACTCCCTGGACCACATCGCCACGTGGCAGGCTGGCATGTTCCAGCCAACGGACATGCTTGAGGCCTTCGGTGCAAAGGCCGAGGACAGGCCAACCCGGTTCGACGACCTGTTGCCATTCGAGGGGGGCATCTCAGACGGCGTCTGAGTTCCCGGGCGTCTCAGGTGGCCGGCTTCTCCGGAGGGCCGCCCGTGTCGGCATGGTCAAACCTGAGATCACCGAGACGCACAAGGGCGCCCGCGATCCAGCCACCCAGGCCGGCGAAGTGGTCGTCCATCGCAGCGCCGTCCTCGAGGGTCGCATCGTCGAGTTCGTACGTGCCCTCAAAGGTCAGGTCCAGGGCCCAGACGGGCTTGTCCACCTCGTCGTAGATGGTCTCGACGGTCGCACCTGATCTCTCCAACTGCAGGTCGCCAAGGAACGGTGGGTTCGTCGGGAGCGAGGCAAGCACATCGGCGGCGGTTGGTGCCGATGTCAGTTGCTGAAGGCGGAGCACGATCTCGACAGTTATCTCGGGCGGTTCTGCAGCCTCGCCCTCCAGGTACCAGTTTCGGTAGGAGGTCTGTGACCATGTGGGCCACTCCAGTGTCAGGTCGCACCGCACGCGGGGTGGGTCGCCCTCTCCGGGCATTGCGTAGGAGGTGACCCAGGTCAGGTCGCCCAGGAGCACATCGGTCTGCAACCTCTCCTCGAGGGTCTGGCGTTCGAGGCGTGCCGACTCGAGCGCCTCCCGGAGGGAGCCGATGGCATCGGAGAACACATGGTCCAACATGAGGGTCTCAGGCTATCCAGTGCGGCCTGCTGGGGCCGGCGGCCGGGAATCTGGAGTCCGTAGGGCAGACTCTCGATCCATGCAACGGGTGGAGACCAGGCCAATGAAACGGGAAGCTGTCGCGAGGATCGCCCTGGCCGCCCAGGGCTTTTGTGATCCACCGCCCTCGGGTCGGGTCGACGTGCGCCACTTCCGGCGGGTGCTGGGCCGCCTGGCCCTGCTGCAGCTGGACTCCGTCCAGGCGGTCTGTCGCTCGCACTACCTGCCCGTCTACAGCCGGCTGGGTGTCTACGACAGGGAGCACCTCGACGACTGGCTCTGGAACTCAGGCGAGATGTTCGAGACCTGGGCACATGAGGCCTCGATCGTTCCCGTGGCGATGGAACCGGTACTGCGCTGGCGTAGGAGGCGTGCCGCCGAGGGAGAAACCTGGTCGGGCCTGCACGCCATGGCCACCGAGCACGCGGCCTACGTGGATGCGGTGCTGGCCGAGGTTGAGGAAGGCGGGCCTGTCAGGGCATCTGACCTGAGCGATCCACGGCCACGCTCGGGAGACTGGTGGAACGGACGCTCGGATGGTAAGCGTGCGGTGGACTGGCTCTTCCGGATCGGCATGGTCGGCAGTCGACGGGTGGGCAACTTCGAGCGGACCTATGAGCCGTTCGCCGGGGTGGTCCCGGCTGCGGTCCTTGCAGAGCCAACTCCATCCGACGAGGCGGCCCAACGTGACCTGCTGGAGGTTGCAGGGCGTTGTCAGGGGATCGGAACGGCCGGGGACCTGGCCGACCACTTCCGCATAGGGGTGATGGAGGCCCGCCCCAGGTTGGCGGAACTGGTTGAGGAGGGTCGCCTCGTCTCCGTGCAGGTTGAGGGCTGGAAGGAGGGCGCCTATATGCACCCGGGGGTGATGCGGCCGAGGAAGGTCTCAGCCCGTGCGCTGCTGTCGCCGTTCGATCCCGTTGTCTGGTGCCGCCCGAGAGCGGAGCGACTGTTCGGGTTCCGCTACCGGATCGAGATATACGTTCCAGCCGACAAACGGGAGTTCGGCTACTACGTGCTGCCGTTCCTGCTCGGGCAGGATCTCGTTGGCAGGGTGGACCTCAAGGCTGATCGTGCGGAGGGTGTGTTGAGGGCACGCGGGGTGTTCGCAGAGGACGGTGTCGACCACGTGCACGTGGCTTCAGAGTTGTCGACAGAGCTGGACCGGTTGGCTGCGTTCCTGGGCCTGGATGACGTGGAGGTGGGTAGGCGGGGGAACCTGGCTGCGACCCTCCGGTCGGTTCGCCGCTGAGCGCTCAGGTGCGTCCCCTGCGCCAGGCTGCGTAGCGGACCACGTGGCCAAGCGCGGCCACAGCCCGGTCGGCCGAGTTGTAGCAGAGTCGCCCCGAGTCACGAACGGCTGTAACCATCGGGTTGTCGGGCCTGGCGGTCGCCAGTTCGGAGGCGACGAGGATCGGCTTGGAGTTGGCAGTCGAGGCCTCGGCGGCGGCCGTGGCATAAAGGTTCTCCTGGCGTTCGTGGAAGTCCACGATGCGTTCCAGGCCATGGTCGGGGTAGAAGGGCCCGTTCCTCGTCAGGGCGGCGGTGTTCCCCTGTATTCCCAGGCCCAACTGGATGATCGAGTCGACATCGGGGTGACCGGCCACGAGGTGCAGGAGGTCGGGGATGGTCTCACGTGTTTCTCCACCGGCCAGATCAACCGGGTTGTTCCGACTCCAGCGAGGGGGGAGCATCTCGTCTATCGAGGCGAACAGGTTGTCGGAGAGGGCGGCAAGGGTCAGATCAGGGTGGGCTGTGACTGCGTCTGCAGCGATTACGCCCCAGCCGCCGGCGGTTGTCAGAACCACGACATTTTCGCCCTGCGGTAGGGGCTGGGTCGCAAACGTGGCAGCGGCATCGAAGGCTGCCTCGATGGTCGATGCACGCAGCAGCCCGGCCTGTCGGGCCATTCCGGTGAAGATTCGGTCGTCGCTGGCCAGTGAGCCCGTGTGTGATGCCGCTGCCCGCTGACCGCCCGAGGTGGCTCCGCCCTTGATTACGACCACGGGCATTTCTGCGCTCACGTGTCGGACCCGTTCGAAGAAGGCTCGTCCGTCGGGCAGCCCCTCGATGTAGCAGAGGGCCACGTCGGTTTCGGGGTCGTCTGCAAGCCATTCCAGGTAGTCGATAAGGCTGGTTGATGCGGCGTTTCCGGCTGACACGGATCGGCTGACACCGATGCCGGTCTGTTCAGCCATGTTGAGGAGGGCTGAAACCAGGTTGCCCGACTGGGAGGCCACCCCGATGCGTCCCCGTGGAGGATATGGAGCGACAATCTGGGCGCACAGGCCGACCGGGGTTGAGACCACGCCCTGTCCGTTCGGGCCTGCGAGGACCAGGCCGAGCCTGGCTGCCAGGGAGGCCAGACGGGCTTCGGCGGCGATTCCCTCGGGTCCTGATTCGGAGTATCCACCGGCAGCCACGAACACGGCCTTGACGCCCTTGGCGGCGGCCGATACCAGAATCTGTTCGTTGACCGACACCGGTGTGCAGATGACGAGAAGGTCGGCAGCTTCGGCTGGAACATCGTCAACCGAGGCCAGCACCGGCTGGTCCAGAACAGTTCCCGCCTCGCGGCCGATGGCGAATACCGGGCCCTCGAATCCACAGGTGAGGATGTTGTGGAGCGTCACGAAGCCGAACTTCCCAGGATGGCTGGAGACGCCGGTGACGATTACGCCACGGGGCTCGAACAGGGGGGTGAGGTCCAGAGACATCAGGTGGCATCCGCCAGTTCCACGAGGGCGTCAACGGCGATGGGCCGGCCGTCGGAGATGATCAGCGGGTTCAGGTCGACTGATCTGATGGTCTGGTCGTGGGCCAGCGAACCCAGCGCGCAGAGGGTGTCGGCGAGGGCCTCTCGATCCACTGCCGGCTCTTCCCTGAACGCCCCCAGGAGTGCCTGGGTTCTCAGGGAGGCGATCAGGTCGTGTGCATCGCCCCGGTCCAGGGGGGCAAGCCTGAACGCCACGTCGGCCACCGCCTCGGCCAGCACGCCGCCGATGCCCAGCATCACGCACGGCCCGAAGCTCTCGTCCCTGACGAGGCCGGCGATCAGCTCCCTGTTCCCGCTGACCATCGTGGAGACGAGGAGTTCAACGTCGCCGTCTCCAGGGGTGGCAGCGGCCAGCAGCTCGGTTGCAGCGGCCTCGACCTCTGCGACGCTGGTGAGGCCCAGGTGTACGAGGCCCCGCTCGGTCTTATGGGCTATCTCTGGACCGCAGAGCTTGGCAGCCACGGGAAAGCCCAGTCGAGCTGCCTCGTCAGCGGCGCCAGCAGGATCAGGTGCTACTGCCCACCCGGAGACGACGACACCGGCAGTGGCTACGACGCGACGTGAATCGGATTCGGAGAAGGTGGCCACGTTGAGGCCGGGTCAACCCGAGATGGATGCGTAGCCGGGCTTGATCACGCTGTTGATGATCTCGAGGCGCTGATCGAAGGGGAGGAAGGCGCTCTTCATTGCGTTGATCGTGAGCCATCTGAAGTCGTCGAGCCCCCAGCCGAAGGCCTCGTTCAGGTCTGACATCTCTGATGTCATCGAGACGTTGCTCATCAGGCGGTTGTCGGTGTTGACCGTGGCCCTGAATCCGAGGTCACGCAGAATACCTATCGGGTGGTCGGCGATGCTGTCCACGGCACCGGTGTGGACGTTGGAGGTTGGGCAGAGTTCCAGGGGGATACGCCGGTCCCGTACAAAGGCCGCAAGGCGACCGAGTGCCGCCTCGTCGCCCGTCAGGTCGATGTCGTCGATGATCCTCACGCCATGGCCCAGCCTCTCGGCACCACAGAACTGGACCGCCTCCCAGATTGAGGCCAGCCCGAAGGCCTCGCCAGCGTGGATTGTTACGTGGAAGTTCTCGCGCTGCAGGTACTGGAATGCCTCGAGGTGCATGGTCGGTGGGAAGCCGGCCTCACGCCCTGCGATGTCAAAGCCGACAACCCCGCGGTCCCTGAATCGGACCGCCGCCTCGGCGACGCTCATGGAGTCGGTGTCGGTTCGCATGGCGGTAATAAGGGTTCGTACCGCCAGCGATGTGCCTGTTGACCCTTCCTCGAAGCCAGCCAGCACGGCCTCGATCACGTCGTCCACCTCAAGGTTCCCGGCCGTGAGGAGGGTCGGGGCGAACCTGACCTCGGCGTAGACGCAGCCATCGGAGGCAAGGTCCTGTGCGCACTCTGAGGCAACCCGGTGGCAGGCATCGGCGGTCTGCATGACGCCGACCGTGTGGGCGAAGGTCTCGAGGTAGAGGCTCAGGTCGCGTCGGGCGGCGCCCTGACGGAACCAGCGGGCAAGGTCGTCGACGTCGGTGCTGGGTAGGTCCGTGTAGCCCTGCTGCTCGGCCAACTCCAGAACGGTTGCAGGGCGCAGCCCACCGTCGAGGTGGTCGTGGAGAAGCACCTTGGGTGCTCGACGGATCGTGTCGAGGTCGATCTGCATGTCTCAGCCTAACCCCGGTGACCGGTCTGGCTTCAGCCGAAACCGCGCAGGGGCAGGTCTGGGCCCCGTTGCAGCCAGTTGTCCTCGAGGTAGTCGGCCGTGCCGTCGATCATGTGGAGCGTGTAGGCAAGGCGGGAGTCGTCAGAGGTGTTGGGTGCACTCCAGTGGGGGAGTAGCCCCGAGAATGCAATCAGGGTTCCGGCCTCGACCTCGACAGGGACGAGGCCGTCCATCTCGTAGGGCACAGGATCGATCACATCTGTGGTGGTGCCTGCCCCGTCGATTCGAAAGCGCGTGCGTGCCGGCTGGTGGTGTCCGCCCGGTGTCACCCAGAGGCAGCCGTTGTCGACCGTCGCATCGTCGAGGGCGAACCAGAAACCCGCCACTGTCTGGGGTTCGGTCCACAGGAAGGTGTGGTCGCAGTGGCATATCACCTCGCCACCGATGTGGGGTGGCTTGAAGATCACCATTGACTGCAGGAGGAGCGGGTCGACGAACCCCAGGTCCGTTGCCAGCGTGGCCAGCTCAGGGGTACGGGAGAACCCGTCAAAGACCGGGTCCAGGTCGTGCATGGCGTGCCCCAGCTTGTTGAGGGCCCGGTCCATGGGTACCTGCAGGTTCCCCTCGGTGTCAAATGCTCCGTCCTCGAAGAAGGGCCTGATGGTGCCGCCAGAGGTCAGGAAGTACTCGTCTTGTGCGTGGGTCTGTTCGGTGGTCGAAAAGACGGTGGTTGCCGCGCCAGGGGAGAGGGTGAAGGCAGCGATCAACTCGCCGATGCGATCCGTGAGGGCCGATATCTGCCCGGTGGATACAAAGCCCGACAGCACCACGAAGCCGTCATCGTTCCACGAGGCTGACTGTTCAACCGACAGCGACACGTGTGCCTACTCTTGACCCTTCCGGTAGCGCATGCCGTCTGCGGCTGGCATGCGTAGTCGGCTGGTGGCGAACACCAGGACTATGAGTGTGGCTATATGGGGTGTGACCGGTGGAAGCTCGCTCATGACGCTGTCGGTCACCAAATACCACCAGAGCATCAACGCCGAAATGAGAAGCAGGACCCCGGCACCGACGGGCTGGCTGCGCTTGAGGGAGCGCAGTGCGATGAGGCCCACCGCCACGCCGGTCAGGAGGAGAAGGGCATGGACGGCTGTCCGGTCCCGCAGCTGGAGTGCGTCGGCGAAGCCGAAGAGAATTGACCCTAGGAATGCCCCGAGGGGTTGCCAGTTGCCGAAGATGACCGTTGCCAGGCCGATGAAGCCACGGCCCTGGGTCTGGGCCTCGCGGTAGATGCCGGTCTGTTCGATGGCTATGAACGCGCCGCCGAAGCCGGCCATGCCACCGCTGATGACCACTGCCGCGTACTTCATCCGGTAGACGTTCACGCCGAGGCTGTCCGCGGCAACCGGGTGCTCGCCACATGAGCGCACCCTCAGGCCGAACGGTGTGCGCCAGAGGACGTAGACCGTTCCAGGCACCAGTGCAATGGCCAGGAGGGTCGCCCACGACACGTTTGACGTGATCCCGGATGCAACTGCGAACAGGTCCGAGACGACGAACCACCCGCGGTCGTCTATCCACCCGAAGATGTCAGGGGTTGCCCAGCCGAAGATCTCGCCTCCCGATACGAACGGCACGTCAAAGTGTCCGACGCTCTCGACCCGCGGAGACTGGGTGATGCCTCCGCCTGACTGCTTGGCGAAGATCTCGCGTGAGAGGAACCGTGTAATGCCGGGGGCCAGAATGTTGATGGCCACACCGGAGATGATGTGGTCCACGCCGAACCCGACAGTTGCCACGGCATGAAGCAGGCCGCCGGCGGCGCCGCCTGCGATACCGATGGCTATTCCCCACCAGGGACCGAACTCGAGTGCACCCCATGCACCGAACCAGGTGCCCAGGATCATCATGCCCTCGAGGCCGATGTTGACCACGCCTGCCCGCTCGGCCCAGATGCCGCCGAGCCCCGCCAGCAGGATAGGGACGGCTCTTCGCAGCGTGGATGCAGCGGTTCCGGCCGAGATCAGGTCGGTGGTCTCCGGGCGTGCCAGCTCCTGGGTTAAGGACAGGACCAGAACGAGACCCAGGATGGCGACCATCCATCGCAGGGCGCGTGACTCCTTCAGGGGCACTGGGTTCATGCTCCGGCCTCTCCCTCGGGCTTGTCGGAACCCGTGTCGGTGGGAGCTGCGGTGGCGATGGCCGTGTCCCGGGCCTCCTGGGTCTGTCGGGCCCTGCTGGCCACCTCGTAGGCGACAACGGCCGAGAGGACGACTACGCCCTGGAGGATGGAGACGATCTCGCGGGGGGCATCGCCCCGAACGTCGAGGATGGGAGCGGCGCTGTCGAGCCACCCGAACAGGAGGGCACCGACTGCGATGCCGGCCGGGTGGTTCCTTCCGATCAGGGCAACAGCGATGCCGGCGAAGCCGAGCCCCTTGGTGAACGAGAGGTCGTACTTGAAGTCATCACCCAGGATTTCGGGCAGGCCGATCAGGCCGGCTACGGCACCGGAGAGCAGCATGGCCCGGACCACGGTCGCCTTGGGGTCTACACCGGAGGCCTCTGCCGCAAAGGGGTTGAGGCCCGTGATGCGCAGGTCGTAGCCGGAGCGGGTTCGGGTCAGGTACAGGTGGAACACGATGCCGGCGATGACGGCGATGATGATGAAGCCACCCAACTCCCTGCCGCCCTTGATGTCGCGTGTGAAGGTCTGGAGGATGCCATTCAGGTTCGGGAACCGGCCCGACTCGGCGATCTCGCGGGTCTTCAGGTTCAGGGTGGTGTCATTGGGGTCGGCCAACCATGTCCGCATCAGGTACCCCACCATCGCCCAGGCGATGGCGTTGAGCATGATCGTCGAGATGACTTCGTGGACCCCGCGGGTGACCTTGAGGTAGCCGGCAACACCTGAGAACAGCGAGCCGACAATCATTGCCACGATGATGATGAACAGGATGTGCAGCGGCGCCGGCAGGCTCACGGCGGCGCCTGCCGAGGCTGCCAGAAGGGCGGCGATCGTGTACTGGCCCTCGACCCCGATGTTGAAGAGGTTCATACGGAAGCCGATTGCCACCGCAATTCCTGCCAGGTAGAGGGGAGTGGCCCGGTTGCTGGTCTCCACGAGGGTTTCCAGGCGCATTCCGAAAGAGAGCATCTCTGCCCAGGCATCGATCGGGTTGGTGCCGACGGCAATAAGGACAGCCGAGGAGATGAGCACGGAGAAGGCAAATGCGGAAACCGGTGCGGCGAGGGCCATGAGGATGCGGCGACCGGTCATTGCGCCGGCTCCCCGTTTTCGACGTCGGCGCCTGTCATGTGACTTCCGAGCAGGCGTGGGGTGGTGTCAGCCGGGTCCAGCTCGGCGACGACCTTTCCGCCCAGCATCACGACAAGGCGGTCTGCCAGACCGATCAGTTCGTGCAGGTCGGCTGAGATGAGCAGAACCGACAGGCCTTTGGTACGTACCCGGCGGAGTTCCTCCCAGACTGCAGCCTGGGCTCCCACGTCTATTCCCCGTGTCGGGTGGGCTGCGATGAGAAGCAGGGGGTTGGCGGCGATCTCGCGACCGATTACGAGCTTCTGCTGGTTGCCTCCGGAGAGAGACCTGGCGGTGGTGTCTATTCCCGGAGTCCTGATGTCGAATCGGCTGACTATCGCCTCGGTGGCGTTGCGGGCCCCCGCCCTGTCGATCAGGGAGCCCTTGGCGAACGGCTCGACCGTCTGGTGGCCGAGCATGGCGTTCTCCCACAGGGGAGCGTCCAGCAGGAGTCCCCTGCGGTGGCGGTCCTCGGGCACATAGCCGATTCCGGATTCGCGGCGCCGTCTCACGGGCCATTCGCTGATGTCCTCGCCGTTGAAGGTGAGCGATCCGCCAGCCAGTTGCCTCAGGCCGAGTATGGCCTCGATCAACTCCCCCTGGCCGTTGCCCTCGACGCCGGCCACGCCGAGGATCTCACCGCGGTGGATGGCCAGGTCAACGTCGCTCAGTGCCTCACGTTGGTCGTCGCCTGTCACCGTCACGCCGGCAAGGGAGAGGGTCACGTGGTCGTCGATCTGGTGGGTTGTCGTGGAGGGTGACGGCAGGTCGCCCCCGATCATCAACTCGGCAAGTTCCTGGGCCGTCACGTCGCCGGCATCGACGGTTGTCACGGTTCGGCCGGCCCGCAACACGGTGATGGTGTCTGCGATCGCCAGGACCTCGGTGAGCTTGTGGTCGATGAAGATGATGGTGTGGCCCTGTGCCTTGAGCTCCCGGAGGTTCCTGAACAGCTCCTCGACCTCTTGGGGGACCAGCACGGCGGTGGGCTCGTCGAGGATGAGGATCCTTGCGCCGCGGTAGAGCACCTTGATGATCTCGACCCGTTGCCGTTCGCCTACCTCGAGGGTCTCGACCATGTCGTCAGGGTGGATGTCGAGGCCGTAGGAGGCCCCCAGCTTCTCGAGGCTGGCCCTTGCGGCATCGAGGTCTATGGCCCCGCGCCGCAGCGGTTCGGCACCCAGGATCACGTTTTCCATCACAGTCAGGTTGTCGGCCAGCATGAAGTGCTGGTGGACCATTCCGATTCCCCGGTCGATCGCCTCGCCCGGGGAGGAGAAGCTGACCACCTCACCACCGACGGTCATCTGTCCCTCGTCGGGCACGAGCATGCCGTAGAGGATCTTCATCAGGGTCGACTTGCCTGCCCCGTTCTCACCGACCACGGCGTGGATCTCACCCTCGGCAACCCTGATGTGCACGTCGTCGTTTGCGATGACGCCGGGGAACCGCTTGGTGATTCCGGTCAATTCAACTGCAGTGGCTGGTGGCATGAGGTGGTCAGGACAGGGCGAGGCGTGGCTCAGTAGAGGATCTTGTCGAAGAAGGCGCGGGTGCGCTCGTGTGCCGGGTTGGAGAAGATCTCATCGGGAGGCCCGGACTCGACTATCTCGCCCTCGTCGATGAACACAAGCCGGTCGGCAGCAGCCCGTGCGAACCCCATCTCGTGGGTTACGACGACCATCGTCATGCCCTCGGCTGCCAGCTCCAGCATGACGTCGAGGACCTCCTTGACCATCTCGGGGTCGAGCGCCGAGGTGGGTTCGTCGAAGAGCATCACCTGTGGCTCCATGGCGAGTGACCTGGCGATGGCAACCCTCTGCTGCTGGCCACCTGACAGCTGGCGTGGGTAGGAATCGGCCTTTTCGGGTATTCCGACACGGGTGAGCTGGCGCACGGCCATCTCCTGGGCCTCGGACCTGCTACGGCCACGGACCTTGCGCTGGGCCAACGTGATGTTCTCCATGACGGTCAGGTGCGGGAACAGGTTGAACTGCTGGAAGACCATGCCAACCTCGGCCCGGACGTGGTCGATGTCGGTGGCGGTGTCTGTCAACTCAAACCCGTCAACCTCGACCGTTCCCTTCGTTGGAATCTCGAGCAGGTTGATGCAGCGCAGGATCGTGGACTTGCCTGATCCGCTGGGTCCGACGATCACCACGACCTCGCCCTCGTCGACATGGAGGTCGACGTCGGCCACGGCGTGGATGGTCTTGTCGAAGGTCTTGCTCAGCCCACGGATGCTGATCATCTCAGCGCTCCCCCCTGCGGTCACGGGTCATACGCCGCTCGAGTACCCCGAGGAGGAGGGAGAGGCTGAGCGTCAGGACCAGGTAGATGAACGAGACCACGAAGTAGCCCTCGCGGAACTTGAAGGTGCTGGCCGAGAACTGGCGTCCCCGCTGGGTGATCTCCAACACACCGAGTACCGACAGCAGGGAGGTGTCTTTCAGGATGGCTATGAAGTCGTTGCCGAGGGGCGGGATGATCGCCCTCATTGCCTGGGGAAGCACAACCGAGTTCATGGTCTGTCGCCTTGTCAGGCCAAGTGACCTGCCGGCCTCGGTCTGGCCCGGGGGGATGGACTGGATGCCACCCCTGAAGATCTCGGCCATGTAGGCGCCGTAGATGAGCGCCAGGGTGACCGTCGCCCTCATCTGGAAGGACAGCTTGAACTCCCAGCCGAACCATGCATCCAGGCGGGCGTTGAGGAGGTCTGTCGTCTCGGGAACCACGATCAGAGCGACCGTGAAGATAAGCGGAAGGATGGGGATACCGCGAATGAACTCCACGTAGGTGCGGGCGATATTGCGTGCCACGACGTTGCGTGAAAGTTGGCCCATGCCTGCAATCAGGCCGACCAGGAGGGCTATGGCAAAGGCCTGCAGGGTGGCTGTGACGGTGAGGCGAAGGCCGGGGGCGATTCTCTCCCAGGCAAGTTCGTAGTCATCGTTGGTGGCTATCTGAAAGGCCATCCAGAGGAGGATCGATGCGATGATCGCCCCCCACCAGGGGAAGGTGTCCCACCACGGTCGCTCGTCGGTGACCCGTCTGGGGCCACGTCGCAGGTCGGATCTCTGGTTGGTCTCAGTCCCCTGATTCTGGGTCAACGATTCCCCCCCGCTGGCGGATGAACAGACCGGGACCCTAACCGACCCCCTGAACAGATGGGGTGGTTCAGCGAGTAAAGGCCTGAAAACGAAACCGGGCGGGGCCGAAGCCCCGCCCGGTTCTCAGTTTTCGGTTGTTGTCAGGGGGTCATCCTGCGACGAAGCAGGCGCCCTCATAGGTCTGGTCGTTGGTGATGTCTGACACGATCGGGCCGCCACCGAGCAGCACCGAACCAGTCGACCCGCCGCC